>Ga0163162_10000297_pt1 | contig 45730 bp, 39 predicted proteins | sample S55metaG_FD_115310 | JGI IMG/M metagenome (GOLD analysis project Ga0163162, IMG submission 115310) | Switchgrass rhizosphere microbial communities from Kellogg Biological Station, Michigan, USA - S5-5 metaG | ecosystem: Host-associated > Plants > Roots > Rhizosphere > Soil | place: USA... | reverse complement strand
GCTCGAGAACACGCGCGCCGGGTTCGCACCGATCCGGATGTGTTCGTGCATCGGCGTCGCACCCGTCGCGGCGGCCCGCAGGAGACCCAATACCCTCATCGACGCCGATGGGCCTGTCGCAACACGGGTCGGGACCCTGCCATCGCAAACGGACGGCGGCACCCACATTCGAAGCGTTCGCCGTGCACCGAAGTAAAGCGTTTTACAGAAAAAACTGACAAATCGGCCAAGCCTGTCGACGAATCAAAAAATGGATGCCCCAAAACGCATCGGAGACCGATGAACCATTTTAGTGCATGTTTATAGGCATTTTTGCAACGCGGACCGCAAATCTTACGCAGCAGACGATAGCCTGAAAATTTTTTGGAAGTGCTTGACACGCGAGATATGGCCGCTTCAAATCCTGTAAAGCGCTTTACAAGCCGAAGCGCTGCAACAGCGAAATCGACGGACTTTTTGCGAGGCACAAGTGACGCAACGCCGTTTCATACCGGGTTTGAAGGATGTCGCGCGCACGGCGGGCGTTTCGATGACGACCGTCTCGCGCTACCTGAATGCCGATCTCGTGCTGCCCGCCGATACCGCGCAGCGGATCGACACGGCGATCCGCCAACTCGGCTACGTGCCTAACCTGCATGCTCGCAGCCTGAGCCGCGGTCGATCCGACACGATCGGTCTTGTCATACCGACCATCGCCAATCCGTTTTTTGCACTGCTTGCGGCGGCTGTCGAGGAGGCGGCTGAAGCGAAGGGACTTGGCGTGCTGCTGAGCACGACGTCCAACAGCGCAAGCCGCGAACTGCAATACGTGACGAGAATGCGGCGCAATCAGGTGAGCGGCCTGCTGTTCGTGAGCGCGCATTACCACACGAGCGAACTGGCGCAGGCGTTGAACGACACCCGCGGTCTCGTGCTGATCGACGAAGACATTCCCGGCGTGCGGAGCTCGAAAGTGCTCTACGACAACTATCACGGCGGCTGGCTGGCGGGGCAGCATCTCACTGAATATGGCCACCGGCGCATTGCGTTCATCGGCGGCCCGTCGGAGCTCGCCAGCACGCGCGATCGCTTCGCGGGCCTGCGCGATGCGGCTGCGCAAGCCGGTGCGGAGGTCGTATTCGAGTTGTACGGACCTTATTCGGCGGCGCATGGCGAAGATGCGGCGCGAGCGCTGCTGAGCCTCGCGCGTACGCCGACAGCGGTGTTCGTGTCGAGCGGCGAGATCGTGATCGGCCTGCTGGATGCGCTTCATCGCGCGGGCGTCGAGGTGCCGGGCCGTCTGTCACTGATCGTGTTCGACGATGCAGGCCCGCTGCATCTGTTCAATCCGCCGTTGACCGCGATTCGCCAGCCGATCGCCGAAATGGGCGCGCGCGCCGTCGAACTCATGCTGGCCGCTTCGCAGGGCGAAGCGGCCGAAACCGAAATCCGTCTCCCGGTGGAACTCGTGAAGCGGGCTTCCGTGGCTCCGCCGGCATCCGTTTGAAGCTTGCTCAATCTCTGGAGGTTTACATGAACAAGGCACTACGTATTGCGTTTTGTTGTTCCGCTGCGCTAATCGGCCTCGCAGGCTTCAGCGCACCCGCGTCGGCAGCCGGAAGTCCGACGTACGCGCTGATTGTGATCAACCAGCAGGCGGTGTTCTTCAATCAGATGCGGGCCGGCGCGGAAGAGGAGGCGAAGAAGCTCGGCGTGAAGCTCGTCGTGTTCAACGCGAACGACTCGTCGTCTGCGCAAGTGAACGCGATCGACGACTACGTGCAGCAAAAGGTCGATGGCATCGTGGTCGATGCGATCGACGTGAACTCGGTGCGCGGCGCGGTGCGCACCGCGAGCGCGGCGGGTATTCCGGTGATCGGTCTGGACGCGGTGCTCCCGCCGGGACCGCAGAAGGCGCAGGTTGCTGTCGACAGCACCGCCGGCTCGAAGGAGATCGCTGCGCACTATCTCGACTACCTGTCGAAAAACCCGCATGGCAGTGCGCGCATCGGCATCGTCGGCGCGCTCAGCTCGGTGATCCAGAACACGCGCCAGAAGGTTTTCCAGGAGGTCATCACGGCGAGCGGCAAGGCAACGGTGGCGGGTGTCGTCGACGGGCAGAACACGCAGGACGTCGCGCTTTCGGCAGCCGAAAACCTGCTGACGGCCAATCCGGATCTCGACGCGATCTATGCCACCGGCGAGCCGGCGATGCTGGGTGCGATCGCCGCCGTGCAGGCGCAAGGACGCGCCGACAAGGTGAAGCTGATCGGCTGGGACCTCGCGCCCGAAGTGATCCGCGCCATCGACCGCGGCGTGGTGCTCGGCGTCGAGCAGCAGGACCCGGCCGCCATGGGCCGTGCTGCGATCGAAGCGGTGCACAACGCGCATAGCGGCAAGCCGGTTCAGGCCGTGGTGACGCCGCCGATCACGTTCGTGACCAAGGCGAACGTCGGCGCCTGGCGCAGCCAGTTCGCATCGAAATGACAACGCAAACGCTCATGACCATGCAGCCATCCCTATCCGCCACAGGCGCAAAGCCGCGCATGCCTATCCTCGCGATGAAGGGCATCCGCAAATCGTTCGGGTCGTTTCCCGCGCTGCGCGGCATCGATCTCGACCTGTACCCGGGCGAATGCGTCGGCCTGATCGGCGACAACGCGGCGGGCAAATCGACGCTGACCAAAGTCATGGCGGGCACGTACCTGCCCGACGACGGCGCGATCTTCGTCGAAGGCAGCGAAGTGCGCTTCGCCGGGCCAGCCGACGCGCGGGCCCGCCACATCGAAATGGTCTATCAGGACCTGAGCCTGTGCGACACGGTCGACGTGGTCGGCAACCTGTTTCTCGGCCGCGAAATGTGCAAGGGCGGCATGCTGCAGCGCAAGCGCATGCTGGCCGAGGCGCGCACGCTGCTCGACCGGCTGAAGATCCGCATTCCGAATCTGAACGGCACGGTGGAACAGCTTTCGGGCGGCCAGCGGCAGTCGATCGCCATAGCGCGCGCCGCATCGTTTTCGCCGCGCGTATTGATCATGGACGAGCCGACTTCGGCACTGGCAGTCGCGGAAGTCGACGCGGTGCTCGACCTGATCAATCGCGTGAAGGCGCAGGGCGTGGCAGTCGTGCTGATCACGCACCGGCTGCAGGACCTGTTTCGCGTCTGCGACCGGATCGCCGTCATGTACGAAGGAACCAAGATCGCCGAGCGCCAGCTCGAGGAGACGAGCCTCGAGGACCTGGTTCAGCTGATCGTCGGAAGGAGGCACGGATGAGCACCACGTCATACACCGAGCGCGAGATCGGCTCGCGTTCCCGCGACTACTTTGCGGCCAATGCGCAGGTGCTGTCGATCGCCGGATTCTTCATCGGCTGCTGCGCCGTCTTTTCGCTCGGCAGCAGCACGTTTCTCACCGCCGGCAATGCGTTGAACGTGCTGCGCCAGCTGGCGCCGATTCTCGTGGTCGCGATCGCGATGACATTCGTCATCACGACGGGTGGCATCGACCTGTCGGTTGGGTCGATGGCGGCGCTCACCAACGCGCTGGTCGCGATCCTGATTCACCACGGCGTGCCATGGCCCGCCGCGGTGGTCGCGATACTCGCGCTGGGCGGCGCTATCGGCTGGCTGCAAGGGTGGATCTCGGCAAGCCAGGCCATTCCGTCGTTCATCGTGACCTTGGCGACGATGTCGACCTTGCGCGGCATCGCCCTCTATTCGACGAAGGGCTTCTCGGTGCCGATCGAGTCGGGCACGGGCTTCGACTTCATCGGTACCGGCACGCTGTTCGGCATTCCGGTGCCGGCGTTGATCGCGGTGATCGTCTCCGCCGTGGGCTATGTGTACCTGAATCGCGGACGCTATGGCAGACGTGTCGTCGCGGTCGGATCGAACGCGGAAGCGGCACGGCGTGCCGGCATGCCGACGCTGCGCATCAAGACCTCGGTGTTTCTGCTGACCGGCCTCGCATCCGCGGCGGCCGGGCTGATACTCGCGTCGCGCCTCGGCTCCGGTTCATCGAACGCGGGGGCGGGCTTCGAACTGGACGTGATCGCGGCCGTCGTGCTCGGCGGCACGTCGCTGATGGGCGGGCGCGCAACGATCACCGGCACGATCCTCGGCTCGCTGACCATCGCGGTGATCGGCAACGGTCTGATCCTGATGCACATTTCGCCGTTCTTCACGCAGATCATCACCGGCTTGATCATCCTCGGCGCCATCTGGCTGAACACGCGTGTGTTCGGTCGCTATAAATCGGCAAAGAAATAACGCACCCGCGACCACATGATGACTTACAGCACACAATCCAACTCGGACCGCCTGCTCACGGCCAACGCAGGGCCGTGGCAGGTCATGCAGGAACACCGGTTCGTCGTCGACATCGAGCAGAACCGCCTGCCGGCAGACGCGTTCGTCCGCTACCTCTCGTACGAAGGGCGCTTCGTCGAGACCGCAATCGCGATCTTCGGCCATGCGCTCGTGAAGGCCACGTCGATCGAACAGAAGCACTGGCTGATCGGCGTGCTCAATGCGCTGTCCACCGAGCAGGTGCCTTACTTCGAGCGAACCTTCGAAGCGCTGGCATTGCCTGAAGTGCGCAGCGACATGCTGTTGCCCCCCGCGGTCGCGGCGTTCGATACGGGCATGCTGGAGATCGCCCGGCAAGGCACGTATGAAGACGTGGTCGTCTCGATGCTGGCCGCGGAATGGATGTACGGCACCTGGTGCGCGCGCGCGAACCAGACGCCGAGCGACAACCCGTACATACGCGAATGGGTGGCGCTGCACGCCGAGCCGACTTTTCGCTCTCAGGTGAAATGGCTCAAAGCGCAGGTGGACGGATGGTCGGCCGAACGGTTCGACTTCGAACGCAGCAGCGCGATCTTTCACAAGGTGCTCGCACTTGAAATCGACTTTCACAGTGCGTGCTACGAAGTTTGATGTCTCTTGCCAACACAATCACATGAGCACACAACCGGTCTTCAAGGAAAAACCCAACGCGATCGAAACCCTGTTCGGCAGACGCCGGGCGGTGATCGGCGTGATCCACTGCCTGCCGCTGCCGGGCGCGCCGCACTACGAGGGCCAGCCGATCGGAGAGATCATCGACGTCGCGATCGCCGAAGCGAAGGCCTATGCGAAGGGGGGGCTCGACGGACTCATCGTCGAGAACCACGGCGACATCCCGTTCGCGAAGCCCGACGATCTCGGGCCCGAAACGCCTGCGGTAATGGCCGTGATCGCCGACGCGGTACGGCGCGCGGTAGGGCTGCCGGTCGGCATCAACGTGCTGGCGAACGGCGCATTGCAGGCGCTCGCCGTGGCGAAAGCCGCCGGCGCATCGTTCGTGCGCGTGAACCAGTGGGCCAATGCCTATGTGGCCAACGAAGGATTCATTGAAGGGCCTGCGGCATTGGCCACGCGCTATCGCGCGCGCTTGCGCGCGCAGGACATCAAGATCCTGACGGACGTGCATGTCAAACATGGTGCGCACGCCATCACAGCGGACCGCTCGCTTGCCGAGCTCGCGCGCGACGTCGAGTTCTTCGACGCCGATGCGGCGATCGTCACCGGTCAGCGTACCGGCGATTCAGCGACGATGGACGAACTGAATGCGATCGCGAAAGGGACCTCGCTGCCCGTCGTAATCGGGTCGGGGGTCAACCCGTCGAACGTTGGCGAACTGTTTACGGTCGCCGATGCCGTGATCGTCGCGAGCTTTCTGAAGCGCGACGGCGTGTGGTGGAACACGGTCGATCCGGAGCGCGTTGCGGTGTTCATGAAAGAAGCCGCGAAGGCGCGCTTATGAAGCGGCTGTTCGTGGTCGGCAACGCAGTTGCGGATGTCACCTTCACGGTCGAGCAGTCGCCGCGGGCCGGCGAGTCCGTTCTTGCGACAGCCGTGCAGCGCGCGCCGGGCGGGAAGGGGCTCAACCAGGCGGTGGCGGCGCACCGGGCTGGCGCTGCCGTCGTGTTTCACGCGACTATCGGCAACGATGCAGAAGGCGCAGGCATCCACGAACGGCTCGAAGCGGAGCACATGCATGGATTGCGCCTCGTGCGGTGCGACGTTGCGACGGACATGTCGGTGGTGACCGTTTCCCGCGGCGGTGAAAACGCGATCGTGACGGCCGCCGGCTGTACGCGCGCACTCGAAGCGCGGGAGGTCGTCGCGCAGATTGCCGACATCGCGGCAGGCGACACGCTGCTGATGCAAGGCAACTTGTCGCTCGACTGTACGCGCGCGCTCGTCGGGCATGCACGCGATGCGGGCGCAACGGTGATCGTCAACGCGGCGCCGTGGTGCTGGCCGGATACGTCGGCGCTCCAGCGTTGCGACGGGGTGATCGCGAACGAGGGCGAGATTCGCGACATAACCGGCATCGACGATCCGGAGCAGGCGGCGCGCCGGTTGCTCGCGCAAGGGCCCAGGTGGGTTGTCGTGACGCTCGGGGCGCGCGGCGCGCTGATCGTGCGCGACGGCCATCTCGTTCGCTTGCCGGCCGTAGCCGTCGTGGCCGTCGATACGTCGGGCGCCGGAGATGTGTTTTGCGGAGTGCTGGTGGCGAACCTTTCGCAAGCGGCGCCATTTTCGTATGCGATCGAATGTGCGCAACGTGCCGCCGCGCTTGCCGTGAGCCGGCACGGCACGTTTGCGTCCATCCCGGCTGCCGACGAGATGCGGCATGTGATGCGGACGGTGTCCGGCGAAGCGTCCGGGCAGGATGGTATGAGGATGAGGGCGGAGGACTCTTCCGTGGCCTGAATGTCCCTGAAAATGAGGCAAGGGGAAGGCGTGGCTGCGCGCCTTGCCTGCGGATCGCCGACCGTTCCCCGCGCAGAGTCGCACGGACGCAGACGATATGCCGAGCCCGGCGGAGCCCGTGATGGATCACGAGCACCGCCGGAGTCTGCCGTGTATGACGGCTATTTCACCAGCATGCCGGTGAGCCAGTAGGCCTGGCTGAGGGTGATGATGCCTGCGATCACGGCCAGCCCGATGCTGTGCTTCAGCGTGAAGCGGAACAGGTCCGATTCCCTTCCGATCAATCCGACGGCCGCGCACGCAACGGCAATCGACTGCGGCGAGATCATTTTCCCGGCCACTCCGCCCGTCGAGTTGGCGGCGACGAGCAAAATATCGGAGACGCCGATCTGATGCGCGGTGGTCGCCTGCAACGCGGCGAACAGCGCGTTCGACGACGTGTCCGAGCCGGTCAGGAAGACGCCGAGCCAGCCGAGCAGCGGCGCGAACAACGGATACGCGGACCCGGTCTTCGCGAGCAGCAGTGCCATCGTCACTGACATGCCCGAGTAGTTCTCGACGAACGCGAACGCGAGGACGAGACCGATCGACAGGATCGGGCGGCGCAGTTCCCTGATCGTTTCGGCGAACGTGCCGAGCGCGGTTTTCGCGGGCATGCGCAGGAACACGATAGCGATCAGCGCGGCGAGGAAGATGCCGGTCCCGGTCGCGGCGACCAGATCGAGCTTGAACACGACATCGAGCGGCGTGGGCGTTGCGACCACTGGCGCGCCCCGGATGATCAGCCGGTCGATGAAGGGCATGTGAAAGGACAAGGTCGTGGCCGCAAGCAGCCCCTTTGGTCCGAACAATGCCTTGAAGCCGCCGAGACCCCATACCGTGATCGTCGCGGTCAGGAAAAGGAACGGCGACCACGCCCTCACGATCCGGCTCATCGAATAGGGGCTTGGGGAACCCGCGCCACCGAAGCCACCTGCGACACCCGCCCCGCCTGCGCTGAACGCCGCGGCACCGCCGCTGGAGACGGCGGGCGCGAACGCCATTTTCGGTTGCCACATCTTCAGGAACAGGCCGAGCGAGACGAGGCTCACGATCGACGACGCGACGTCCGGAAGCTCCGGTCCCAGAAAGTTCGAGGTCAGATACTGCGTCACTGCAAAGCTGCCGCCCGCCACGAGCGCGGCGGGCCACGTTTCGCGCAGGCCCTTCTTGCCGTCCATGACGAACACGAGCCAGAACGGCAGGAAGACGGACATGAGCGGCAACTGCCTGCCGGCCATTGCACCGATCGAGAACGGATCGAGATTCGATACCTGACCCGCCACGATCACGGGAATGCCGAGCGCGCCGAACGCGACTGGCGCCGTGTCCGCGATCAGGCAGAGGCCTGCTGCATAGAGCGGATTGAAGCCGAGCCCCACGAGCAGCGCGGCGGTAATCGCGACGGGCGCACCGAAGCCGGCCGCGCCTTCCAGAAACGCGCCGAACGAGAAGCCGATCAGGAGCATCTGGAGGCGGCGATCGTCGGTGAGCCCGGTGATCGAACTGCGGATGATGTCGAACTGGCCCGAGCGGACCGCGACCTTGTAGACGAAGACCGTCGCGACGATGATCCACGCAATCGGCCACATGCCATAGAAGAAGCCGTATAACGCCGATGCCAGCGCCATGCCGAGCGGCATGTGAAAAATCGCCACCGCGATCAGCATCGACAGCGCGAGGGTCAGGGCCGCGGCGACATGCCCTTTCATTCTGAGTACGGCGAGGCAGATGAAGAACAGAATGATAGGTCCGCTTGCGGCGAGCGCGGAAAGGCCGACGCTATCGAACGGCAGGTAGTTCTGATGCCAGACATCCATTTGCACAAGTCTCCTTTCTTTATTCATGTGGACGCGGCACTGGCGGCCGCGCCTGTCGTGCCTTACATTTGTGCGCCGATCATCCAGGGCACGAATTCCTCATTGCCTACGCCGAGCGCTTCGCTCTTGCTCTTTTTTCCCGACGCCACGTCGATGATCATCTGGAAGATTTCATTTCCCTTTTGATCGACCGTTGCATCGCCGTCCATGATGTCGCCGCAGTTGATGTCCATGTCGTCGACCATGCGCGTGTACATCCGCGTGTTGGTGGCGAGCTTGATCGAAGGCGCGGGCTTCGCGCCGAAGCATGAACCGCGTCCGGTGGTGAAGAGCACGAGATTGGCGCCGCCCGCGATCTGTCCGGTGGCACCCATCGGGTCGTAGCCGGGCGCGTCCATGAACACCAGTCCCTTCGCGTTCACGGGCTCCGCATAGCGATACACATCCATCAGGGGAGTCGAGCCGCTCTTGGCGACCGCGCCCAGCGATTTTTCGAGGATGGTGGTCAGTCCACCCGTCTTGTTGCCCGGGGTCGGATTGTTGTCGATGCTGCCCTTTTCGCGCTCCGCGTAGCTCTCCCACCAGTGAATGCGCTCGACGATCTTCTCTCCCACCTCGGGCGTGATTGCGCGCCGCGTGAGCAGGTGTTCGGCACCGTAGATCTCCGGGGTCTCGGTGAGAATCGCCGTACCGCCGTGCTGCACGAGCAGATCGACGGCGGCGCCAAGCGCCGGATTCGCCGTAATGCCCGAATACCCGTCCGATCCGCCGCATTGAAGGGCGATGTTCAGGTGCGACACCGGCAGCGGCTCGCGCACGGCCTGGTTTGCAACCGGCAGCATTTTTTCGATCGCAGCGATGGCGGCGTCCACCGTCTTCTGCGTGCCGCCTTGCTCCTGAATGACGAGCGGAACCATCATCTCGCCGGTCTCGACGCCTTCGGCGACGAACATGGCGCCCATCTGGTTCGCTTCGCAGCCGAGCCCGATGACCAGCACGCCCGCAAAGTTCGGATGCCGCACATAGCCACCGATCGTGCGGCGCAACTGCTGGATGCCCTCGCCGTTGTGGTCGATGCAGCAGCCGAAGCTGTGGGTGATCGGCACGATGCCGTCGACGTTCGGCCAGGCGTCCAGCACGCCGGGCACCGAGAAGTGCTGCGTGACGAGCTTGGTCACCGTCGCGGAACAGTTGACGGTGCTCACCACGCCAATGTAATTGCGCGTCGCCACGCGACCGTCAGCTCGCCGAAAGCCCTGGAACGTGAGGGCTTGCTCCGCGGGCGGCACAGCTTTCACGTCCTTGCCATAGGCGTAGTCGCGCGCGAAGTCGCCCATCGAAAGGTTTTGCGTATGAACATGAGCGCCGGGTTCGATTGCCTGCGAAGCGAAACCGATGATCTGGCCGTAGCGCCGCACGGGGTCGCCGGCTTTCAGCGCGCGCAATGCAACCTTGTGCGCAGCCGGAATATCGTCAGTGACAACGAGGCCGTCGAGTTCATGCAGCACGGTGCCTGCGGCGATCGCGCCGCGCGCGATCGCAACGTCGTCATCGCCATGCAGCGTGACGACCAGTGAGGTAGAATCCGCCATGGTTTTCCTCTTGGATTGTGGGGCTCGTGAGCGGAGGCGCCGAAATCGGTCGTCCGTGTGTGTCATAGTGATTTCGTTCACGAGGCGAGGCAAATCGGTCGGACCAATTTCTTGAAGCACCGAGATGGGATTTCACAGCCTTTCATCTGGCGTACTGGACAGGACCGTCCGGCAACTCGAAGAGAAGGTGCTCGAAGGCAGTTGGGGAGCCTTGGCGCGCTTGCCGGCGGAGCGCGCGCTTGCGGAAGCGCTGGGGGTGTCGCGCTCGACCGTGCGCGAAGCCATTCAGCGGCTCGTCAGCAGGGGAATGCTCGAAACGAAGCGCGGCAGTGGCGTGTACGTCGTGCAGAAGCAGCCTGCGCGCCTGAGTGCCCCATGGCTGCAGCTTGTGGTGGACAACCCGCCATTGAGGGCTGAAACGCTGGAGTTCCGGCTGGTTTTCGAGTGCGCGGCTGCGCGCTTCGCCGCACAACGTTCGACGCCGCAGGAGCTGGACCGGCTCCAGTCGCTCCTGTTGAAGATGCGCGATGCGGTCGCGGCGCAGGACGTGGATGCGGAAGCCCTCGTCGACGGCGAGTTTCATACGGTGCTGACGGCGGCATCGCACAACCGGATGCTCGACCAGTTCTATGCGAGCGTCATTACGATGCTTCGCGAGCACATTGCCGCGAACACGTTCGATGCGACGGTCAACAACGCGAACGCCCTCATTCAGTCAACGATGCGGCTAAGCCAGCACGAATCCATTTATCTCGCGGTTCGGGAGCGCAATCCCGACGCCGCGCAGCAGGCAATGTTCGCGCACATCGCGTTTGTCGGAAAACAGTTCGAGCCCGGATTTCATCAATAGCTCATCAATAGCTGCCGCGGCGCGCATGTTTTCCGCTTCCGCGGGCTGAATGGGCAGACTGGCGTCACAGCAGGCAATGCCGGACGCGCTGCCGAACGAAACCCTTCATGTTGCTTACGTCACACCGCGCGCAAGGGTCTGGATTACATCGCCAGAATTTCGCTCACTGCACTATCGATGAACCTGGCGTCGACAGAATTGGCGCATGGCCCGCCCGCGAAATGCCCCCACACGGACTCGATCGGCCGCAACTCTGCGTTGGGCATCTTCGACACTTCATACTCGCTGTCCTCCGGCGGAAAATACAGGTCCGTGCGCCCGGGCATCACGATCGCCTTTGCAGTGATACTGCCCAGCGCCCGGTCGAAATCCCCGTTGTAAAGCGGATTCGCCGAAATGTCGCCGTGCTGCCAGCTCCACATCATCGACAGAATGTTGTTCGCGTCCTTCCTGAGGAAATCGCCCTCCCAGAAATGGGTAATGAAGTCCTCCAGCGACCCATACCCCATCGCTTCCATGTCGAGGCGCTGACGCAGAAACGCCTGTGAAAATCCCCATCCGGCAAACACGCGGGCAGCGGCGCGCATTCCGCGCGTGGGCGGTGCGTCGTAGAAGCCGTCCCTGAATTCGGGGTCCAGAAGCAACGGCGCCTTGAGCCCCTCGATAAACACGAAGTTGTGCCGCGAGCATCGCGCTGCCCCGCAAGCCGGAAGAATGCGCTCGACCATCTCGGGATACATCGCGGCCCAATGGAACGCCTGCATCGCGCCCATGGACCAGCCGACGACGAGCCTGAGCGACTCGATGCCGAACTTCTCAGTTACGAGGCGATGCTGCATGGCGACGTTGTCGTACAGCGTCACATGCGGATAGCAACCGCGATCATAAGGCGGCGGATTGTTGCTCGGCGAGCTCGACACGCCGTTGCCAAACATGTTCGGCACGATGATGAAATACTCGCGCGGGTCGAGCCCCTTGTGCTCGCCGATCAGCCACTCGTTGTCGACATGGCTGCCGCTATAGAACGTCGGATAGACGATCGCGTTGTCGCGCGCGGCGTTGAGCCGGCCATACGTCTTGTAGGCGAGCTGCATGTCGGGCAGCGTGGCGCCGGACTGAAGCGTGACGCGGCCGAGATTGAAGGTTTCGAAGTCAGTCATGTGAGCCTCGCATTTAGTTTGCGACAACGTTGAGGAATTTACGGGTGCGCTCGTGAGTCGGGTTGTCGATGACCTGCTGCGGCGTCCCTTGTTCGACCACTTCTCCGCCATCCATGAAGACGACGCGGTCCGCGACATCGCGGGCGAAGCGGATCTCGTGAGTGACGACGATCATCGTCATGCCGGCGTCGGCAAGTCCGCGCATCACACCAAGCACTTCACCGACGAGTTCCGGATCGAGCGCAGATGTCGGTTCGTCGAAGAGCATCAGCTTCGGCTTGATCGCGAGCGCACGTGCAATCGCCACGCGCTGCTGCTGCCCGCCCGACAAGCGATGCGGCAGAAAATCCGCATGCGCGGCAAGGCCCACGCTTTTCAGCAGATCGCGGCCTAGCGCTTCCGCTTCGGCGCGCGGCACCGCATAGACCTGGCGCTGTGCTTCAACGATGTTCTCCAGCGCACTCAGGTGACTGAAGAGATTGAAATGCTGGAAGACCATGCCCACGCGCGCCTCGGCGCGAGCACGTGCGAGGTTGTGCAGGGGCCGCACCGTGCCGCCGCCACCCGGTACTTCGCGATACCCCACATATTCCGAGTCGACCTTGATCGTTCCCCAGTCGAGCGGCTCGAGATGGTTGATGAGCTTGAGCAGCGTGCTTTTGCCGGAGCCGCTCGGGCCCAGGATCACGACCACTTCGCCATGCGCGATCGACAGATCGACGCCGCGCAAGATCTCGCGCTTGCCATACGATTTCCAGATGTTCCTGCACGCGACGAACGGTTCTCCGCAATGTCGCGGCGTGCGGTTTTCGACAGGCAGCAGCGTGCCTATCCATGCGTGATCGGCCGCTTCCGGCTCTTTGGCGGCGACCGGCAACGCGACCGGTGCGGCCGCCGGATTCACATCATGCTTCGATGCGCGCAGCCCGAACCACGAGAACGTGATTTTCCGGTCGCGTTCGTGATCGAAGAGACGTTCGAGCCACACCTGAACCAGTGAGATTCCGCTCGTCAGGAACAGATAGATCACGGCAGCCGCGCCGAACACGGTAAAGAACTTGAAGTTTTGCCCGACGACCTGTTGCGAGCGAAACGTCAGCTCGTTGACGAAGATCACCGATGCGATCGACGTCAGCTTCAACATGCCGATGGTGTCGTTGGCGAGACCCGGGATGACCGCGCGCATCGACTGGGGCAGGATGATACGGCGCAACGTCAGCAATGGCCCCATCCCGAGCGCGGCGGCGGCCGTGGATTGCGAACGGTTCACCGACAGAATTCCCGCACGAAACAGCTCAGCGCTGAACGCCGCTTCGTTCAATGCAAAGCCGATAACCGCGGTCGTGACTTCATCGAACCGCAGGCCGATCAGCGGCAGCGCGTCGAAGATGAACACGAGTTGCAGCAATTGCGGCGTGCCTCGCACGAACCAGATGTAACCCCATGCTGCAGAGTTCAATGCCTTGAAGCGCGACAGCCGCATCAGCGCAAGACCGAGGCCAAGCGCGAGGCCGATCGACATCGCAAGCAGCGTGATCTTCACCGCGATCCATGCGCCACCGAGCAGGAACGGCGACGCGATGTAACCGCCCAGTTCCCTGAACCCTTCGATCACTTGAACGCTCGCGAGATCCGCGGCGATCGCCGGCTGACATGCCAGCATGGCCAGCATGGCGAGTGCGCCGGCAATTCCGTGTTTGAAGCCCGATGCATTCATTTGCGAACCTGGTCGATGACGCGACCGGCGCGCCAGGCGGCGTGCCGTGCAGAGAGCCTTCATTGAGTCAGCAGCGTGGTCGGCGTCTCCAGCGACGGGTCGACATCGTATTGCTGGAAGGTCTTCTTCTGCGTCTGATTGGCCTGCATGATCTTGAGCCCGTCGGATACGGCGGCGATCATGTCGGTGTTGCCCTTCTTCACGCCCACGCCGATCTTCATGCCGCTCGTCAGCATGAAGCCGCGTGAGTAGAGTTGCGGATTCTGCTTGGCGAGGCCATCGACGAGCGCCAGGTCGTACATCATCACGTCGGCCCGATGACTGGCGACGAGACGCGCGCCCGACGCAATATCCGCGGACGTCATGATGGTCACGTCAGGCTTGTTCTCCGCCTTGCATTTGGCAGCCTGCGTTTGCGCCATGGTCAATTCGACAGTGCCGATGCCCGCTGTGACCGTGAGGCCGCAAAGCTTGGAGATGTCGTCGATCTTCTTCGGGTTGCCTGCTGCCACGAGGCCGCCCGTGCCGGCCTGCATATACGTGACGAAGCTCGTTTCCTTCGCGCGCTCCGGCGTGTAGTACAGCAGGTCCCACATGACGTCGATCTGTCCCGCACGCAGCGCGGGCAGCAGGCCCGGCCAGCCGGCGGTGAAGAATTCGGTCTTCACGCCTGCGCACGCGAACACGGCGCGGGCCATGTCGGCATCGGCGCCGATGATCCTGTTGAAGTCCTTGCTGTCACGGAACGCATACGGCGGCGACTCGGGGTCCACGCCGATCCTGATGGTCTTGCCCGCGAGCGATGGATACTTCTGCGCCACCTTGGAAGGCTCGCACGATTGCGCCGACGCACCCTGCGCAAGGAGGAGACCGGTGAGTGCGCATAGCAGCAGCTTGATTGTCTTTGACATGAACATGGCGAATCCCATTCAGGTTGAGGGATGTGAGAGCGAACCAGACGGTCCGGCGAAGCGAAGATGACTTGATCTAGCGGCCAATCAGATCCATGTGGCTTGCAATCGAACCCGGCGTCGTAATGCAGACGCGGCCTTCGTTGCGTGCATGGGCAATGTGCTCGAGCGCCCGCCGCAAGTGGCACAGGCGATGGGGCTGTCCCATCAGGTACGCGTGCAGCGCGATGCCCATCACCAGCGGCTGACGCGCCGATTGCCGCAGCATTTCCTCGAAGTGATCGATCACGAGGTCGGCGAACGATCGGGCGTCCATCTGGCGAGCAAGGATCATCGGGATATCGTTGACTTCCTCCGGATAGGGAATCGCCCACAGCGGCTGACCGTTGCGCGTATGCAGGCGCGTGGGCTGATCGTCGTGACACCAGTTGAGCGTGTACTGGTAACCGGCTTCGGCGACGAGATCACTGGTGACATGGCTCTCCGAGAGCCACGGCGACAGCCATCCTGCTGCCTGTTGCGCGCTCTCCGCTGCAATCCGCTCGCGGCATGCCACGATCAGCGCGCGTTCCCCGTCTTCGTCGAGCGTCCCCTGCCGCTCGGAGTTCGTATGACCGTGCGCGACGAGTTCATCGCCTCGCTGGGCGAACGCGGCGACCAGTTCGGGGCAGTGATCGTAGAGCGCCGTGTTGATGATGGCCGCGGTCGGCAGCGCGAGTTCATCGAAGAGATCGAGGCAGCGCCATGCGCCCACGCGCAGCGCATACTCGCGCCATGCGTGATTCAGCACGTCGGGCTCGGGCATGACCGGTCCGATGGTCGGCCCGAGTCCTTCGCCGAACGCGAAGTGTTCGATGTTGAAGCCGATATAGACGGCGAGCCGCGAACCGTCAGGCCAGCGATAGGCCGGGCGGCCGTTGATCGGCGAATATTCGAAGCGCGCGTGACGGGGCAGCGCGCGATATGCGGGAGAAACCATGGTCCAATGAGTCCTGTCGGTCGGCGCGTACGCCTGTGATTACGTCAGAACTCATGGTAGGGATGCCAAAATAGTCGCATCGGCCTTGCTGCGAACAATCTCTTGACCGCACGCGCATCAGCGGCCGCTGTTCGCGGCTTCCCGCGTTGAGGAGCGCCTTGCGGATGTTCGCGTGAACCCCTCAACTGCCGTCCACCTACTGCGTCCGGCCGAAGTCGACCGCCAGCGTGCATGGGGCACCAGGCAGCCGGAAGTGCGCCACACCGCCGAGGGCGGTCGAGTGCCGCGCCCCATGCGCGCGGGCGATCCACCTCGGCGTACGACCCGGTGGTGAAGCGCAACAAGTCCAACCGAACCCTGACGAACATCAGTCGATCCAATTCAATGGCAATGTCCGTGCCATCGACAGCAACCCATGTCAGAGCCACTGCGCTGCGCTATAGCAGTGCGTGGGCGCACCTTCATGGCGCGTACGCACAACTCACGCGCGAGGCATCTTTCTTCGGAGGGATCGTCAGTACCGGTCCCGGTCGCAACAGGCTTTCGTTGTCGACGATGCCTTCCTTGAACAGCAAGTGCTCGAGCACCGGCCTGATGTCGAACCTTCGTATCTCGAAGTCGCAAAAGAGGGCCATGCCGACGCTTTCCCGAGACAAGGCCGCCGCGTTGATTGCGACGGTGACGGTTCACGCGATCGGCACATGATGGCCGGGCACGTGCGCTGTCACCGCTCTCCCGTGAGCCGAGGTATCAGGCATGTGACGTATCGTCGATGGACAGCGGCGCTTGCCCTGGACCACAATCGCTCGACCAGTTCAATGCGTGAGGAGCACTCGATGGGCCAGGCTGAATTCCATGACAGGCAGATTCCGAAGCCGATCGGGGGCGAGTTGCCGGTCCCCGTTGCGTTCGGCGACATGGCGGAGGAGCGCGCGCATCGCAAGTTGAAGCTTGCGGCGGCCTTTCGCATCTTTGCAAGATTCGGCCTTGCGGAAGGCATCGCCGGCCATATCACGGTCCGCGACCCGGAGTTCCACGACCGCTTCTGGGTCAATCCCTATGCGAAGCACTTTTCGGCGATCCACCCCGATGATCTCGTCTGTATCGACGACGAAGGGAAGGTGCATCACGGCACCGGCCCGGTGAACGCGGCGGCCGTCGCGATTCATTGCGGCATTCACGGCACCAATGCCGGTGTGGTCGCGGCCGCGCACACGCACACCACCTACGGCCGCGCGTTCTCGTGCCGGCCGAGATTGCTGGCACCGATCAACCAGGAAGCGTGCCTTTTCCATGACGACCACGTGCTGTTTCGCGGCGACGTCGTGGTCCTCGCCTCCGAGGAAGGGCGGCGCATTGCAGCCGCGATGGGCGACAAGCGTGCGGCGATTCTGCTCAATCACGGTCTGTTGACGGTCGGTTCATCGGTCGACGCTGCTGCCTACCGGTTCCTCGCGATGGAGCGCTGCTGCCAGGTGCAGCTGCTGGCGGAGGCCGCGGGCGAAATCGAATCGCTTCCCGAGCAGGACGTGCGTGCGACCCGCATGCAACTGGGCTCGGACTATGTGGCGTGGCTCGGCTTCCAGGGCCTGTACGAGCAGCTCCTGCGCGAAAGCCCGGATTTACGCGCGCTCGCCTGAACGCAGCGGGCGCAGCACGGCCCGTTGCACACGCGGCGATGCGCCCCGCTGCGCGCGCCATCCCTCGCGATAGTCTCGCACCGCCGAGTTCAGCCATGTTTCGAAGCGCGCAAGCGGCTCCCAGTCGCGCTTCTGTTCCGGGAACGAATAGTAAACCGTCTCCGGGTTGCGGATCGTGTGCGGATGCACCTGCACGAGCGCGCCGGATCTCAGTTCCCGATCGATCAGGATGCGCGGCAGCAGCGCCACACCCAGCCCCGAGATCGCCGCATTGATCGCCATGACGAACATGTCGTAATGCTGGTTCGAGGCATTGTGCTGGGTCACGCCGGCGCTCGCCGTCTCGGACCATTCCAGCCACGCGCGTGGCAGGTCGCGCGTGTGAATCCACGGCAGCTCATCGATCTCCTCGATGGTCAGCCCTTTGTGCACGCGTTGCAGCGAGGGTGCGCTGACCGCGAGAATCTCGTCATCGGTGACGAGCGGGACGCCGGGCATGGCGGGCCACAGGTTCTGGCCGAAATAGATGGCGGCGTCGAAATCGGAATTGTCGAAGAAAGTGGGCTGATCGCGGCCCATGATGTGCAGGCGGATGTCGGGATTCTGCGCATAGAAATCGTGCAGGCGCGGAATCAGCCATTGCGAGGCGAAGGTCACGCCGATTGCAAGCTCCAGATGAAGCTCGCTCTGTTTCCTCACGACCTCCAGCGTGTCGCGCCGGATCTGGTCGAGATGGACACGGATACGCCTCGCATATTCTCCGCCGGCGGACGAAAGCACGAGTCGCTGACGCACGCGCTGGAAAAGCGTGATGCCTAGGTGCGCCTCGAGTTCATTGACCTTCTTGCAGATCGCGCCATGCGTTTGCGACAGCTCCGCGGCAGCCTTGGAAAAGCTTTCGTGCCGCGCGGCGGCTTCGAAGGCCTGCAACGCACTCAGACTCGGAATACCTCGACGCATGCCCCACTCCCTGCCTCAGCGAAAATTGTCCGATCCATCATGCATCGAGCATAACGCATCAATTTTCACTCGGTGGCGAGGCGCGTGGGGCCGACGCCGCGCAGGCGCGCTTCCAGTATCACGACAACCGTGGCGGCAATCACCATCGTGACCGCGATGCCGATGAACGCCAGCTCGAAACTTCCCGTCGTATCCTTCACCCAGCCGATGAAATAGGGCAGCAGGAAGCCCGAGGACACGCCGATGCTCGTTATCAGGGCAATTCCCGCGGCGGCGGCGCGGTCGCTCATGAAGCGGCTCGGCAATTGCCAGAAGGTCGTGATCGTGCAGAAGCAGCTCGATGCGCCGATCGCAAACGCGATGATCGACTGGTACGGCGACTTCAGCAGCAGCGCCACGGATAGGGCCGCCGCGCAAACCAGGAGCGGTCCCGCGACGTGCACGGCGCCGATCTGCCGCCGGCTGACGAGCCGCCCCCAGATCAGCATGATCACGACCGCGCAGCCGAACGGAATGGCCGTGATGAGCCCGACGTCGACGATGCTGTACTTCACGCCAAAGCTGCTTTCGAATGACTTGACGACCTGCGGCAGAAAATACAGCAGCCCGATGATGCCGGCATTCGTGCCGAAGTACACGACACCGAGGGCCCAAACCTTCGGGTTTCTGAGCGCGTCCCAGGCGGTGGCCGGCGAGGTGCTCGTCGAGGCGTCCGCATGCTCGGCGGCCAGCGCGGCGGCGATCTCCTTCTTCTCAGCGGAGGACAGCCAGCGGGCTTTTGCCGGGTCGTCAGCGAGATGAAAGTAGGCCACGATGCCCAGAAGAATCGACGGCAGGCCTTCGAGGAAGAGCATCGCGCGCCAGCCGCTCAGGCCGAACAGGTTCGCGTGGGCCATCAGCCAGGTCGAGATGGGCGCACCGAGCACGCCCGTCAACGGAATGGCCGTGACGAAGAGCGACATCATCCAGACCCGGTTGCGCGCGGGCATCCAGAGCGTCAGGTAGTACACCATGCCGGGGAAGAGGCCCGCTTCGAATGCGCCGAGAACGAAGCGGGCGGCATAGAGCCAGCGTCCGTCTGGCACGAGGCTCGTGAGCGAGGACACCGCGCCCCATGTGAGCAGGATGCGCGTGATCCAGATCCGCGCGCCGAAGCGATGCATGCACAGGTTGCTCGGTACCTCGAAAAGGATATAGCCGAGAAAGAACAGGCTTGCCGCGAGGCCGTATTGCGCCGTGGTCAGTCCGAGTTCGGCATTCATGGTCAGCGCGGCGTAGCCGACATTGGCACGATCGAGCTGGTTCGCAATGTACATCGCGATCATCAGCGGTGCGAGCCGCCACGCAATGCGCTTCATCAGGCGGTCGGAAATCGCAGGTTTCTGAGGGCTCGTCGGCATGTTTTCTCTTGGAATCCGACGCGTGGGGGGCGCCGTGAGAGCAATTTAGCTTGGGGAATCGCGTTACCACAATCTACGAAAAATATTGAGCCATTGACGAAAGCTCACAGGTGAACGGCTTTGCGAGCGGATTCCGCGAGCCATGCGGGCACTGGATCAGCACTCGCGTGCGCGACGATTTATGGCGGAAACATGACCGTCAGCAGTCTGAGACGTCATTCAAAACAGCATCGAGCTGGGGTCGACTATCCTTGAATCGTCGGTCCCGGATCAGGATGTTTGTAATGAGCTAATGAACAAGCTTCGGAGGTGGGCCATCATGAAATCGTTTATCTTTGCAGCGGTTGCCGCGTCGGTGCTCGCGGCTCCGATCGTGTCATTCGCGCAATCGGACTCGCCTGTAACGAGAGCCGAGGTGCGCACTGAACTCAAGCAACTCGAACTGGCGGGCTACGAGCCAGGCGCTGGAGACGAGTCGAATTATCCCGCGAACATCCAGGCGGCACAGGCGCGCATATCCTCCAGCAACTCGGCAACGGGCTATGGCGGAGCGGTCAGCGGTTCATCGGCATCCGGAAGCGGAACCGCGATAAAACCCGCTTCTCCTGCCGACATGAACAAGCTTTACTTCGGCGGTCAATGAATCGGTGCCGTCCGTCTGCAGCCGTGGGCGCGGGGATTGCCGAAATCACCGCGCCACGAACTGTCCCAGGTAGCGAGTGGCTACTCCAGGAGCAAGCCCGCTCTGCATTCGCAAAGCCGATGCATCGGCAGCCGTTGGCGATCGTCCGGTGAGCCGGGCCATCTGCGGACACGCGCCACACAATCCGCGCAGACACTCGCAGGTCTGTACCCCACAACAGGCGCTGGATTCTGGCGATCGCTCATCTTCGCCACGGCGTCATGCGCGGATACGCAATTCAACGTCTTGACGCTTCACAGCTAGGCGACCTTGCACCGGTCCCTGACGCCAGCCCACCGCGCGACCGTGCGCGCGTCAAGTGCGATCTCCTCTGACAGACGTTCCGAGTCTGCAGGATTGGTGAACCTAGAACTTCATTCCCTACCGCTTGATCGTGGCGCCGGCGCTCGGGGCATTTTCCCTGCGCCAGGCCGCCGGAGGCTTTCCCACAAGCCGCTTGAACGCCCGGATGAACGCGGCCTCGGACGCATAGCCGACATCCTGGGCTACTGCAGCGACGGTCGAACTGGTATTGCGCAAGAGCCCCGCGGCCAGTTGCATCCTCCATTTCACCAGGTACTGCATCGGAGGCAGCCCTATCATGTCAACGAAGCGCTCATGCAAGGCCGAGCGTGAGAGACCTACCCGCTCACCCAGTTCCTCCACCGTCCACTCGTGCGCCGGGGCGTCGTGCATGACTGCAAGCGCACGGCCAACGAAGCGATCCCGCAGCCCCGCAAGCCATCCTCGACTGTCTTCGGGCAGGGAATCGACGTATCGGCGCACCGCGTCGACGAACATCATTTCGCTCATCCGCTCGAGCATGGCCTCTCCGCCCGGCCGCTTGCGCTTCGACTCCGCGACGGCGTGATGCATGAAGTGGTTAATCCAGCCTTCATTTGCGGTCTCCTTCACATGCAGGAGTCGCGGCAACACAGCAACCAGCGGGTTGAACGGCCGTATGTCGCAGCCCAGGAAACCGCACACGACCTCCGTTTCGCAGCGGTCTTCCGGGTGCGCGTCTTGTCGAGCTTCGGTTGCGTCGAAGTTCATCGTGAAGGGTAGCTGATCGATGCTGCCGGGGAGCCCGGCAGCGCCGGCCGGCGGCCGGATTCCCGGCGCGCTCGAAATGACATGTGCATCGCCTTGCGGGAAGACGAGGATGTCGCCACTGCCGAGGCGCACGGGCGCCTCTCCCACTATGGCACCCCAGCAGAAGCCGCGCGTGACCACGTGATACTCCATGACGTGCTCACATCCCGGCAAGACGATATTCGCAACCTCTCGCGCAGGAAGCGCCTCCGCAGCCCAGCTCCGGCTTCCATTCACATGGTAGAAAAGCGCTCCGCGCAAACGTACCGTGCGCAACACATCGGAGAGGATGTCGTGGCTCATTTCGCTCCCGCGCTTTTTTACCAGATATTAAACCGCGGAATGACGGGCACGTTCAACGTGCTCATCTCGGGAGCCGTGAAACCGGAGGCAAATCCCGCAGCACGCGAATCCAGGAAAAGAGCATCGGGCAATTCGCGACGACTTGCGGGCAGGTGCGCAGAAACCGGTACGGGGATACTGCATCTGCTCGCCATTCGGGCGATGCTCAAGATCATCTGGGGACGAACCATGCATGCACTGAATACTTCCGCAGCACCCGCTCACTTGTCTCGCGCGCAGCCTGACTTCGCGGCGATCAAGGCAAAGCAGCAGGCAACATGGGCGAGCGGAGATTTCTCTGTTATCGGCACGACCTTGCAGCTGGTCGGCGAGTCCCTTGCCGAGGCGATCGACATACGTGCCGGCGAGCGCGTCCTGGACGTCGCAGCCGGTAACGGCAATGCCACGCTCGCGGCGGCCCGTCGCTTCGCGCGTGTGACATCGACAGACTATGTCCCCGCGTTGCTTGAGAGAGGCAGGGAGCGCGCGGATGCCGAACGCGCGGACGTCGTCTTCAAGGTAGCGGATGCAGAGGACCTGCCGTTCGATGATGCATGCTTCGACGTTGTGCTGTCGACGTTCGGTGCGATGTTCACGCCGGACCACACGCGCCCTGCGAGAGAGATGTTGCGGGTAGTCCGGGACGGTGGCCGCATCGGGCTGGCGAACTGGACGCCTGAAGGTTTCATTGGTCAGTTATTCAAGGTGATCGGAGCCTACGTTCCGCCGCCTGCGGGAATGCAGTCTCCCGCACTCTGGGGCACCGAGCCTCATCTCGTGGCGCTCTTCGGGTGCGAAGCTGTCGACATCCGGTGCGAGCGCAAGCTGTTCAATTTCCGCTACCGCTCGAGCATGCACTGGATCCAGGTATTTCGCGACTTCTATGGACCCACACACCGCGCCTTCGCGGCACTTGAACCTGCGCGACAGATCGAACTGGAGGGCGAGATCGTGCACCTGCTCGAGCGTATGAATGTAGCCGGACCGTCCTCCCTCGTCGTGCCCAGTGAGTATCTCGAGGTCGTCATTCTCAAGCGATGATGCATGACGGGATCATTGGGCCCGCGGCCGGATGCGGCCGGTGCTGCCGCGCTCAACCGCAAGGCAGATGTGCGGGCCCGCTGGTGCGGTCATCGAACGCGTTGCGGGTCCTGGGCCATGCAATGGCAAGCGATCCCGATCTCATTCTCCGGAATACGGTGGTGCCTCGTCGCGTTATGTAGAGGACAATTTCGTGATCTGTGCGATCACGAAATTGTCGGGGATTTACGCACGCGGTGCCCCGCGTCCGTCTTGTATGCGGAAGGTTTTGGCATTGGGATCGTTCGTGCAATGCACGCCAGGTCTGAGCGAGACAACGGATGGCAACGGGTGCGAAAGTTCGGATTGTTCAGAGGCATACAGATGATTGACTTACATTGAGGCAGGTCATGACAGAACCGAACGCAACGATTCGCCGGCATCACCACGTCACCCTGTGCGTTGGCGATGCGCAAGAAGACTATGATTTTCACACCAGGGTTTTGTCGTTGAAGAGCGTCAAAAAGACGGCGCTTTACGATGGAACGGAGCCTATCTATCACCTGTATTACGGGAACGACCGCGGCGAAGAAAGCACGTTGATCACAACGTTCCCGATGCGGCAGTCAGGGCGAAAGGCAAGAAAAGGATCGGGCCAGATCAACGTAGTGTCATTGTCCGTACCGGTATCGTCGCTTTCATTCTGGCGCCAGCGACTGAAGGAGCATGGTCTGTCGTTCGTCGAGTTTGAACGATTCGGTGAACGCGGCCTGCGGCTCCAGAATCCTGGTGGTATCGAATACGAGCTCATCGGCATCGCAGACGACGATCGCAAGCCCTACTCGAACGGAGAGGTGCCGGCCGACCTGGGCGTTCGGGGAACGCACTCGGTCACCGTCAGCGTTCCGACCATGACGCCATCGGAGGAGTTCATGCAATCTGGCTGGTCCGCCCGTCTGCTGGACACCGACGGCGATTACGCGCGCTATGTATTCGGTGACGGCGGTCCAGGAAAGATCGTCGACTATCGTATTGAACCCGGCCTTCCGCCGGCAAGCTGGACGTTTGGAGAAGGCATCGTTCATCACTGCGCTTTTCAGGTCGACGGACATCCCGAGCAGACGAAGGTCAAGGCGCGCCTCGAGGGCCTCGGTTTCACCGACACGTCCGACACCAAGGATCGCGGTTACTTCGACTCGATCTATGTCCGCACACCTTCCGGTGCGCTGTTCGAAGCGACGGTGTCAAAGCCGCAGGGGTTCACCATCGATGAACCCTACGAGGAGCTGGGAAAGACCTTCAAGGTTCCGCCCGCCTTCGCTGCGCGTAAGGAGGAAATGATGGCGTATCTCCAGCCGCTGAAGTACTGAACCTGCCATCGGCTTAACATCCACGATCGAACGAGGAGCCATGACCGTTCCCGCGCAAGCGGGAAGGGGACGCCTCACGCTCCGGGTAACGCGCGCCACCATGCGCGGCCCGTTGCCGTCGTGCTGCTCACGGCCCGTCGCCAACAGCTGGCGCGGGCTTCTGAAAGTCCAGACCAGCCTTGTCCCAGGTTTCGAGAGCGTGTCTTAACGCGGGCCACGTGATCGGCTTGTGCAGATATCCGTCGAACGACGGAAAATCGTCGCCGCGCAGATCGGTTCGGCCCGTTACGGCGATCATGCAGGCATCCTGCGATGCGCCCGCGGAGCGCAGCCGCTCGCAGGTTTCCCGGCCGTCTCCGTCAGGCAATCCCACATCGCACAGGATCACGTCGAAACTGCGAGTCATTGCATACTCCAGCGCAGTCTTGCAGTCATATGCGACGCAGACTGTGTGGCCTATCTCCGTTGCGAGCGCGGCCAAACTGTCTGCTGAATCACGAGCATCATCGATGACCAGGATTTCCATAGAGCCCCCGACATCTTCCAATCGGGCACGCGGCGCGTGCGCATGCCTGATAAGCAAGCAAAGTGCCAGTTTGCGAGAGTCATGTGTGTGGCGGGTCGGATCGGGCCGGCCGCCGTCGCGTTGTAATTCGTCCCTGTATCACGTTCCGGATGAGGGATTCTTGTGTGCAGAAGCCACGAAGCAAATCCAGCGGATCGCATCGACATCTTCAGTCTATTCCCGAGACCCGATTTCGACCGCTAGGGCGAGATCCATAAAGACTACGCGGCGCCGATCTTTAGACGGGTCGACGGGCAATACACGACTGAAGCGGCTCGGACAAACGGACGTCTGATCAGCGCCAAGCGCCAGTTACCGGCCGCTCGCCCCGCCGCACCGTGTCGTGTTTGGTAACAAAGAGACCGGGGCGGTCATGCCAGTTCTACGTCGTACCTTTCCAGCCAGTCCGACATGGCAAGCGCGTGATCCATGTCTCCTCGTTCCCAACCGATACTGACTTCGCCCAGCGGCTCATCAAGCATCTCGCGGATGGCGTCTACGTTAAAGGTCTGCGCCGTGCGCGGCGACGGCTCCGAGATCATGCGGGCCATGCCGTCACGCAACGCCTTTTCATATGCCGGGTCTTGCGTTGCCGGATAGGGGCTTTTCACGCGACGGAGGATGGCCTCGGGTACGACGTCTCCGGCTGCTGCCCGCAGCAGGCTCTTCTCGCGCCCATCGAATGTCTTCATGCTCCATGGTGTGTTGAACACGTACTGCATCAGTTCGTGATCGCAGAAAGGCACCCGGACTTCGAGGCCCACCGCCATGCTCATCCTGTCCTTCCGGTCCAGCAGGATCGGAAGCCAGTTGGCGAGATGGAGGTGGCAGACCTCGCGCATACGCTTCTCCAGGCCTGTCTGGCCGACATGCGGTACCGCGCGGAGCGCCGAAGCGTAACAGTCGGCCTCATACTCCTTCAGGCGAAGCTCCTTTGACAGGTCCGGCGATAACAACGTCTCGAGCCTCGACGATGCATGCCGCATCCACGGAAAAGTGTCGAGGTTGACGGTCTCGGGCGTGTGGAACCATCTATAGCCGCCGAAAACTTCGTCGGCTGCCTCACCCGACAATGCGACCGTCGAAGTCTCGCGCACTGCCTTGAAGAGCAGATAGAGCGATGGGAACAGGTCGCCCCCGACAAACCATGCCGAGTCGAGCGCATCGAGGACAGCACGCCGCACCTCCATGTTCGCGAGGTCGCGATTGTTCAACACGACCTCGGTATGTCGCGTCTTCACCTGCTTGACGAATTCACGTACGAACGGCGTATCGGCGGTGTCGCGATACGCGGCCTTGACGAAACCCTTGCCATGATCTGCAAAATCAACCGAATAGGAATGCACTGCGTTGCCGTTGCGTTGTCGCAGTATCCGGTCGGCCGTCGCCGTGACGAACGACGAATCGAGTCCGCCCGAAAGCAGGCTGCAAACCGGCACGTCGGCGACGGTCTGCTCGCGCATGATCCGGTCGAAGTGCCCACGAATCGTTTCGATTGTGACGTCGAGCGAATCGGTATGCTCGTGGCCTTCGAGCTTCCAGTAGCATCGTTGTTCGATGCCATTGCGCGACACACGCAGCACGTGTCCTGGCTTCACTTCGTGCATGCCCTCGTATGCCGCGTCGCCAGGCATGCGGAACGCGCTTATCAGGTGCCGCAACCCGTCCAGGCCCACTCGAGGGTGCACGTCGGGGTGAGCCAGAATCGCTTTCGGCTCGGAACCGAACAACACGCCGCGGCCGAGCGGATGATAGAACAGCGGCTTCACGCCGACACGATCGCGCACCAGAAGCAGCTCCTGTTTGCGCGAATCCCAGATCGCGAACGCGTAGATGCCAACCAGACGATCGACAAACGATTCGCCCCACTCCAGGTAGCTGCGCAGCACGACTTCAGTATCGCTTCGGGTCGTGAAGCGATGGCCACGCTTTACCAACTCTTCGCGTAGTGAAACGAAGTTGTAGACTTCGCCGCTGTAGGTCAAGCACGCAACCGTCTTGCCTTCTTCAGTAGCTTGCATTGGCTGCACTCCGCCTTCCAGGTCGATGACGGAGAGCCTGCGGTGACCAAGTGCTGCGTGGCGGTCGATCCAGATACCTTGAGCGTCAGGCCCGCGCAGGGCCATTGTGCTTGTCATTGCCTCGACGATCGGCTTTTGTTCGCCCAGATCGCGTTCGTAGTCTACCCAGCCCACAATTCCACACATGATGTCTTTCCTTTGAAGCCTAAAGGATATGCAACGGGCCGATCGTCATCTGGCTCTCTAAGATCACAAGGGCCCAACGAAGGGGTTGCAGCGCTTCCTCGGATAACGCTTCAAGAGATGGAAAATTCCGGGACCTCAGGTAAGCGGATTGATTCGCCTTGTCTCAAGGCTAAGGAAACATGGCTGTTAGTTTGTAATCGCCGCCGGAGTCCGTCAGCCGAGCGAACGCTAGCGGGTATGCAGCGACTCAGATGTGCGCTTTCATTCTCCAACGCCTAAGCTCCCGCGCGACGCCTTGTTGGTGCCGTTCGGCGGGCTCTTGAAATCGAGCGTCGTTTCACCATGTCTCGACGAAGGGTCTCAATCCTGCTTATTAACTCTTCCAGAATGTTTAACTGAAACGAAGCCGATATGACCGTCGATGGGTCACTGATAAAAGACTCTTGGAACTAGAACGCTTGATGGCTTTGTCTGATTCAGCATTCATGCAGCCACAACAGTTGGCGCGTCGAACCAAGCCCGAAAGGCGAGTGCAGAGATACTCTAGTTCGATCGAGAGAGAGTGACGCAGGAGACGGGAGGCGATAGATAGAGATTGCCTGACGCAGAAAACACAGACTCGGCTCCGGCCTGAATTGCCCGGCCAGAGACGTTGGCACACTCCGCGTCGGCATCTCTAACATCGGGGACCGGCCACAAGTCAACCGCAAACAAGGCGGCGAGCCGACGTGGTGTCGCGCGCCTCAGTTGGGTGGCGGCGTCTGCTGGCAATCCGTCTGATACCAACGATCGACCTGACGCTGCGCCGCCTGCAGATCATCCGGATAGTACGGATCGAAGGACCTGAATGGGTCGTACCCCGCCTTTTCCAGCGCCGCCAGTTCACTTCGGTTGCGCTCGGGCGTGACGGGCGCATTGCTCCTGCGAGCGGCGAGATCGCGGCATTCCGTTGGGCTCAGATGCGCCGCGCCTTCCGGCGTGCCGCTTGCGGCACAGCCCGCGAGCGAGAACGTCAACGCGGAAATCATCGGCCAGATCCTCGGCGAGTGCTTCATGTCACGTCTCCCTTATTGAAACAACGCAGTATGACCAATGACAGCAGCGCCGGAGCAGCGGCTCGTGCGGAAGCCAGTGTGTGGCTTCGACTTTCACGCCCGCGCAAAAGCCGTCCATCGTGGAGACGGGCGTGCTTCCCCGAAGCCAGTCGCGGCATCAGTGAACGAACTTGCACGCCGGCGGTCGGCCACGCGCAGCAGGGTTTCGAGTAGATTGAATCAAACACCGATTCAAAGTTGGATGGATCCGAGTTTGCTGTTCTTGGACGTGTTGGTCGCAAAACCACAAATCGTCGGTATGTGCTGTTCAACGGTACATCAATATCGACCACTCGACAAACCAGTGCGGCGAGAGCTTCGGACAGTTGACGCTATTTTTCGTCGAGTGGACGACAGGGAGTGTGCGCGGGTGACGCGCGATCAGCCGTGGCGTCAGTCGGGCCAATGTTCGTTACTCTTACTTAAGCGATGCCGCGGGACGCGCAGGCCGTCCTGGAGCAGTGCGCCAACCGGTGCTTGGTCGAACGGTCGGGAGAGGGCGCATGGACAAGTTGCGTTACGTGGCCGATCATAGTTCTGGACGTTACACCAGAGACCCGGCGATGACCGACGATCTGACGAAATGGCTGGTGCAAATTGGCCTCGGTGAGCATGCCGCGAAGTTTGCCTTGCAAGGGATCGACTGGGATGTGCTCGGTGACCTTTCCGAGGACGACTTGAAGGAACTCGGCCTGACGCTCGGAGACCGAAAGCGGTTCACAAAAGGGCTTGCGGCACTGTCCGGCGCTCATACGCCATCACCTGAACGCGCTGCGGGACGACCCGTGCCGGGTTCGTCGCCTGCTGCCGCCGTCGAGGCCGAGAGACGACAGCTCACCGTGATGTTCATCGACCTGATCGACTCGACGGCGCTCGCTGAGCGATTCGATCCCGAGGACATGCGACGCCTGCTAGGGATCTACCATCAAGCCTGCGCGACTGCAATCGAAGCTTATGAAGGTCACATCGCGCTCTACGTCGGCGACGGGGTACTCGCTTACTTCGGCTACCCGAATGCGCACGAAGACGACGCGGTGCGCGCGGTACTCTCCGCTCTTGCCGTCGTGTCGGCGCTTCGCGTGGCCAACAACCGGATCGTAGTCGAGCATGGCGTACGGTTGCAGGTGCGAATCGGGATCGAGACGGGTCTTGTCGTCGCCGGGTCAATTGGCGCTGGATCTACGCTGGATCGCCATGCGATCGTCGGAGAGGCGCCGATCGTCGCCGCAAGGCTGCAATCACTCGCTCTGCCCGATGCGATCGTCGTGGGCCCGGCCACCCAACGCCTGATCGAAGGATCGTTCCTGCTCGAGAACCTCGGCTGGCAAAAGCTGAAAGGGGTCTCGGGACCGGTCCGGGTGCACCGCGTGCTGGCGCAAACGGATGCGATCGACCGCTTCGGGATCAGGGCGGGTCATGGCATGACACCGCTCATCGGCCGTTCCGCGGAACTCGACATGATCCGGCAGCGCTGGAAGCAGAGCGTCGACGGTGAAATGCGCTGTGTCCTCTTGACCGGCGAGCCGGGGATCGGAAAATCCCGCGTGCTGCGGGCGTTCGGCGACAGCATCAGTGGAGACACCCATGAGGTCGTTGCGCTCCACTGCTCCTCGTACTATCGCAACAGCCCTTTTTGGCCGGTGCTGCGCTGGTTACAGCGCGTCTTTGGCCTCTGTCCCGACTCGTCCGACGCTTCTGATCTCGAACGGCTGGAGGCCGGAATCGCAAGACTCGGAGTCGAGGTCGACGAAACGCGTCTCGTGCTCACAACCTTGCTGGGAATTCCGGCGGGCGTACACCATCCGGCGATCGACGCCTCATCCCCTTCCTTCAAGAGTCTGACGCTGGACGTGCTCGTCGCCATCATCGAAAGGTCGACGCGCGTTCAGCCAGTGCTGATGGCCGTCGAGGATGCGCACTGGATCGATCCTTCTTCGCTCGAATTCGTCCGGCTCGTGCTCGAGCGGCTGGTAGCCGTCCCGCTTCTGATCCTGCTCACAGCGCGGCCCGAGTTCGAACCGGGATGGACGTGTCCTCATCTCATACAGATCAACCTCGATCGCCTCGCGCGCCGCGATTGCGTCGCGATGATCGAACGGCTGACCGATGGAAAGCCGCTTCCGCACGTGGTGCTCGATCAGATCGTTTCGAAAACGGATGGCGTGCCGCTTTTCGTGGAGGAGCTGACGAAGACCGTCCTCCAGGGCGATCTGTTGCAGGATGCGGGCGTCAGCTACGAGTTGAGAGGAACGCCGCAGACGATTGCGATTCCGGACACACTGCAGGGCTCGCTGCTGTCGCGGCTCGACCGGCTGGAGCCAACCGTCAAGGAAACCGCCCAGATCGCGGCGACGGTCGGGCGGGAATTCGGCATGAAGCTGCTTGGCCTGATTGCACCAGGAGCGGACGGCGAGCTGCGCGAATCGCTCGACCGCCTGATTGCAGCAGAGATCATCGTTCGCGCTTCGGGCACGCCAGGGCAGGGAGACACGTATCTGTTCCGTCACGCGCTGATTCAGGAGGTCGCGTACCAGTCCCTGCTGCTTGCGCGCCGCCGCCATTACCACGCTCTCATCGCTGCCGCTCTGCAGGAACATTACCCGGAGATCGTCGAGCGGCAACCCGAACTCATCGCTCAGAACTTCGCTGCGGCCGACCTGCCGGACCGCGCAATCGGCTATTGGCAGCGTGCCGCGGAACGGGCGCTTGCGGGTGCGGCCTACGAGGAGGCCACCGCTCACGCGAAGCGCGGGCTTGAACTGGCAAACCGATGCTCTTACAGTGAGCAGGATCTTGCAATGCACCGATTGCCTCTGCTGCTGACAAGAGGCGGGGCGGAGCTCAGGCTGGGCCGCCGCGAGGCGATAGCGACCTTCGGGCAGGCGGCTCAGATTGCACGGGAACGGAACCTCCCGTCGTATCTCGTGCAGGCAGCGCTGGAGTTCGACACCGCCGAGACGTTCCTCGAAGGCTCCGGCAAGGCATCGCTTTCCTTGCTGGAAGATGCGCTTGCCCTGGTCGGCACCGGGGAGTCGGTCGAGCGTTGCCGCCTGTTGAGCCGACTGGTCCGCACCGTTCACATGACCGGTGCAGCTGAACAGGACGGCGAGGTCGCTTTGGAGGCAGTCGCTCTCGCCAGGCGCCTGAACGATCTGCCGAGCTTGTTCGATGCGTTGGCGTGCGAGGTGATGCATGTCGGCGCCCGTCCTTTGCCTTCGGACAAGTTCGGGGAGCGCGAAAGCGTATTGCAGGAGTTGAGCCAGATTGCAGAAACACTTGGCGATGCGCACTCCATCGGTCACGCATGCGCCCGATGTCTCACCGGCTACCTTGAGATCGGCGAGGTGGAACGCTTCGAGAGCGCGCTGGAAAGATATCGGCAGATTGCCACCACCGGGCAGCATTTCGTCGACAGGTGGTGCTTGACGGGCGCGCAGGCGATGCGGGCGATACTCGTCGGCGATTTCACTTTGGCGCAGCAAAAGGCGCGAGAGTCGATGCAGATGGCGCAGAGCGTCGACGCTGAACTTGCGGCGGGTGTCTACGGCATGCAGATGTTCACAATACGCCGTGAACAAGGCCGGCTCGCCGAGGTAGCGCCGCTCTTCAAGCAGTTCGTCGACGAGCATTCGGAAGACAGCACGTGGCGCCCCGGGCTGATGTTGATCTGCTGCGATCTTGGCTTCGAAGCGCAGGCCCGCGCCAACCTCGATCGGATTGCGGAGTCGGAATTTGGCATCCCCGTGGACAGCAAACGGCTCATCACGTTGACCTATCTGGCGGAGGTCGCGGCGCGCCTCCGGGATGCCGAGCACGCCGAACGCGTCTATGCCCTTCTCCTGCCGTTCCGGGATCAGGTCGTCACGGTTCCCGTTTTTACGCTGTGCTGCGGATCAGCGGCACGCTATCTCGGCATGCTCGCCCATGCCCTGGGCGATTGGTCCGCCGCCGAAGAGCATTTCGAATATGCGCTGCGCATGGACGAGCGCTTGCGAGCTTGGCCATGGCTCGCGCATGGCCGGCACGAATTCGCGCTCATGCTTGCAGCGCGCAATCGCATCGAAGACAGAGCGCGGGCTCAAGACTTGCTCGCCACCGCGGCCGCCGCAGCCAAGGAACTGAAGATGTTCGCTCTCGTCGAGCGCATTGGTGGCGTTCAGACGGGCCAAGGGCTCAGAAATTAGCACACGGCTTTCGCACGGTTCGACGTGCAACGATGCAACCCATACTCAAGGAGAACCCCATGCCACGCTTCATGATTGAACGAAACTTTGCGGAACAACTCGAGGTCACCGGCGAAACTGCGCTGGCTGTGAAGCGGATCAACGAGGAGGAGGGCGTCGAGTGGCTCTTTTCGTACCTCAGCGCCGACAAGAAAAAGACTTATTGCCTGTATGAGGCGCCCAACGTCGAGGCCATCCGCGTTGCCGCACACCGTGCGAACCTGCCGGCCGATGTGATCATCGAGGTAAGCGACTTGCGGCCGGAAATGTTCAATTAGAGGACTGGGCGCGAATGGCGTCGCTATATTGCAGGGGCGATGCAACGAAGGAGCACTGCCGCCGCTCCCTATGCCCTTCGGTCACCTGCGTGTTTCTCTTTTATCCGCGCATGGGCGACGCTTGTGGCAGAAATAATATCCACTGGGGTGTGCGCTGCCGAGTCCCGAACAATGGTTCGTATGCCTGGTGCATGCCTGTCGAACAGCTTCTGGCCGTGCCGCTCGTTGCGATCCGCGAAACCGGACCGCAACGAGCGCCGTTACTTGGCTAGATGATCCCGGATCCCATCGCTGATCTGCTGAAGGGCTGCTTCAGTCGACGGAACGTGACGGAGCGCGTTGAGAAGCACGAAGTCGTGAATGGTGCCGTTGTACCTGACAGCGGCCACCGTGACGCCAGCTGCCTTCAGTTTTCGTGCGTAGGCCTCGCCTTCGTCGCGTAGTGGATCGTTCTCAGCCGTCACGACGAGCGCCGGAGGCAAACCGGCAAGCTCCTCTGTGCTGGCACGCAACGGTGAGACGTAGGGGTTGTCGCGGGTTTCAGGGTTCGGCGCATAGAGGTCCCACCCGTATTGCATGAACGCGCGTGCAAGGAAGCGACCTGTGCCGAAAGCGTGATAGGAATCGGTGTCCACGCTCGCGTCCGTCGCCGGGATGAGCAGGGCCTGGTACCTTATCTTGGGACCCTTGCGTTCCTTGGCCATGATGGGCAGGGCAGCCGCCATGTTACCGCCGACCGAATTTCCGACCACTGCAATCCTGCTGCCGTCCGCACCGAACTCATTCGCATGGGAGGCGACCCAGGTCAGCGCCGCATACGACTCCTCGAGTTGCGTAGGAAACCTGGCTTGAGGCAATGGCGTGTATTCGACAAACACGCCGACCTGGCCGGACCCGACAACCAGGTCGCGCAGAAGTCGTCGATGGTTGGCGAAGTTCCCGACGATCCACACGCCGCCGTGAATAAACAGGAGGACACCCGACTCCCCACGGATGTGCTCGGGCTTCATGATGTACAGCTTGACGGTGCGGCCATTCGCCGTGATGGTGCGCTCGCTTGTCGTGACACCCGACATGTCGACGGGCGTCTGGTTTTGCAGGTCGGTCAGAATATCCTGCGGCTTCGGCTGGGGTAGCTCCCAGAACGGACTGCTATCCTTATTGATTTCGACGAGGAATGAACGCACCCGCGGATCGATATGTTCGTCCGTTGCGGGATCGACCGCCGCGGGTGCTGCGCGGGCCGCTCCCATCGATACAACTGCCGTCATCGCGGTCGTGGCCACTGCTTTCACGATATGCCTCTGCATGCTGATACCTCCTTTTTAGTTTCGACAGTCCATTTGATGATGTGTCCCTCAGGTTCTCACTGCTCCGATTCCGCTCCAGTTTACTGAGGGCGTCGTTTTGGCTTTGGCGAGAAATAATCATTTTTTTGAAGGTGGCGCGCATGACGCATGACGAGCGAGGCGTTGCCTGCGCGCTTGTTTTTGTGTTGCTAGAATGCGCCGGCATGAACGCGGGCTTTCGTCGGGAGAGGGAGTGAGGCTACACAGTGCAGAGCTTGTAACGAGAACCGCGGCTAGTTGGGGTGGCGTGAGTGCGGAGATTGTCGACCGCCGGTTCGACAGAAGCCCCGCGACGATACACACGCTATCGACGCGGCACGCGCTCTACGTCGAACTGACCAATGGAATCGTTTGTGAGCGGGAAGTGGTCGGGTTTCATTGCCGTCAATATATCTCCCGCATCCACCTGATGTCGTTCCGGCCCGCGGGCTGCACGGTCCGCGGCACGGCGAGCGGTTCGGGAGTCCACTCTTATGGCGTGGTATTTATCGATCCGGAATGCGAAGATCTGCGTCAGCACCTGGCGCAGATCGGCCGCGAGTGGGCGCCTTTCACCGGCCTGAGAAACCAGCGGCTCTGGGATGAGATGGCGCCATTGCTTGCGGAGTGTGTGTCGGTCGATACGAAGAAGCGACCACTCGCGCGTTTCTATGCAATGGGGCGGGCAATCGCATTGCTTGCCTTGCTGGCCGACGAGGCCGAACAAGCGTCGTGCCCGGGCAACGGCGACCGCCGCGTCAGGAGCGCGCTCAGCTGGATTGAGGACAATCTCACCCGCGAGTTCACGCTTGAGCATCTCGCGGACGTCACAAATACGAGCGCGTCACAGCTCGTCAGGCTTTTTCGCAAGACGCTCGGGTTGACGCCAATGGCCTATGTATCGCTCAAGCGTGTCCGCGAGGCGCAACGGCTGCTGGAGTCCTCTTCGATGTCGGTCGGGCAGATCGCACTGCATCTTGGATATTCGGACCAGAGCCATTTCACCCATCGATTCAGAGCGAACACGGGCGTTACGCCCGCTGCCTACCGGCGCGGCCTGCGCGTTTGACGCCGTGGCGCGCAGGCCAAGCGGACGTTCTCGCGGCGCGATCGTATCGCGGCTTGCTCACCGGGTAGATGGTTCGCGGTCGTCGCGGAGAGGGCGCATCGGCTGGCGCGGCATGGATCGCTGGTTGATTGATGATTCATTGCGCTGCCGGTATGTCAACGTGCGCTTCTTCGGGCACCACCGCGTATGCATTCGCTCGCTGTGCACCGAGTAGAACACCTGCAATAGCAGCGCATGCAGCAGCTTCCCGGGCGCAATCGAGGTCCGGCCGCTGTCCGCATAGATCACACTAAACAGCCCATTGAGCCGCTTCAACGCCTCATTGACCAGCAACGAGTCAGCCGCAGCGGATGATCCGCCGGCACAAAGTCCTCCGGTTCCGACCGTTGTGAACAAAGGCTCATGCATTTCGCGCATCGCAGTCATTGCCCAAAGTCATGAACACGATATCCATGACGCGGTGGGCCAACCTCAGACGTTTTGACCGCATCCGGCGAACAACCGCTTCCGATAAATTGAGCCGTTCCCGAACCTGCGGCTTCCTCAGTCCAAAAGTGCGTCACCAGTTTGCGCGTAAGATGAGTACACGGGTCGATCCTGTTGCACCCCGTTTTATGCATCCGGAGATGCGAACATGCGCCTTGCTGACTTTATCTTGCGAGATATGGAGCCGATTCTGGCGCAATGGGAGGCGTTCGCGGCCACCCTCATGCCGGCGGCGGCAAACATGGGAGCGTCGGGGTTACGCAATCACGCGCAGCAGATCCTGCGCGCCGTGGCGCAGGACTTGCGAAATTCGCAAACCAGGGAAGCACAGCGCGACAAATCAATGGGGCGAGCCCCAGCTCTGATCGACGCGACCGAAACAGCGGCGCAAACGCATGCCCTTCTCAGGGCACGCGCCGGTTTCAACATCAACCAGCTCGCCGCCGAATACCGTGCACTGCGCGCAAGCGTGCTTCGCTTATGGGCGGACGAATGCGAGCCCGTAGTGCCTGATCTGGACGACGTCATTCGTTTCAATGAAGCGATCGACCAGGCACTCGCTGAATCAGTCGCGTTCTTCAGTGCGCAGGTCGAGCAGAGTCGTAACCTCCTGCTCGGCATGCTGGGACACGACATGCGGAGCCCCCTGCAGGCGATTCAGGCGACTGCGTCGTATCTCGCAGCACTGAACGCAGGAGAGCGAGTGTCGGAAGCCGCCGGCCGCCTGATACGTAGCGGTGTGCGAATGCAAATGCTGCTTGATGATTTGACCGACTTCAATCGGACCAGACTTGGCCTGGGCATCAACGTCGTACCCGCAAATATCAATCTGGCGGATGTGCTTGCCGACGAGCTGGACGAGTTGCGCGCAATTCATCCCGACAGGCAGATGGATCTGCAAGTGAGCGGCGATTTGCAGGGGGCCTGGGACGGCCACCGCCTGCAGCAATTGCTTGGAAATCTCGTGCTCAATGCCGTCAAGTACGGGGCGCCAGACACGCCAGTGCACGTGGTCGTGACCGGCGACCTGACGCATGTCCGCATCGACGTCAGAAATCGCGGGCCTGTCATCGAGCCCGCAACGCTCGAGCGGATCTTCGATCCCCTGTTGCGGGGGCCGGGCCATCGGAGCAAAGACGACAGGGCGGGCGGCCTCGGACTGGGTCTGTATATCGCACGCGAAATTGCCAATGCACATCACGGCGCGATCGAAGCGCGGTCCGACGACACCGAGACCTCATTTTCAGTCTCGATCCCGCGTGCGGACGGAAGCCGCGACACGGCATAGACGAGCCCTTTCAGCAAGGACGAGTGACCCCGTGTCGTCGATTATCGCGTGCACATGCTGCACCGAATTAGGAGATTGCGATGACTGAGCTTGTAACATGCCTGTGGTTCGATGAAGGCAGAGCGCGCGAGGCGGCGGAGTTTTACGCCGCCACCTTTCCCGGCAGCCATGTCGGCGCCGGTCATATATCCCCTATCCCTGGCGTGGGTCAGGGCGCGGAGTTGACGGTGGAATTCACCGTGCTCGGCCGGCGCTTCATAGGACTGAATGGCGGTCCCAATTTCAAGGCGAATGAGGCGGTAAGTTTCATGGTCGAGACGGATAGCCAGGAAGAGACCGACCGATACTGGAACGCCATTGTCGGCAATGGCGGAGAGGAAGCGCCGTGCGGCTGGTGCAAGGATCAATGGGGTTTTGCGTGGCAGATCACGCCCAGACGGCTGCTGGAGTTCGTCACCGGGTCTGATCGTGGTGCCGCAAGGCGTGCGATGGAGGCGATGATGACAATGAAGAAGATCGATATATCCGCGATAGAACGCGCAGCGGCAGCGAACGATTAGCAGGCAGACGCGGCGGTTCGTCGGGTCAATCGATGTCGCCGGGCACGAAGCATTGACGATGCTCGACCACGTCTGCGCGTACCGCGAGCAGTCTTTTGATCACCGCGCGGACACGTCACTCGAACGGGAACTTCGATTTGTCGGCCGCATTTGACCTGCAACGTCTCGTAGGGTCGGGTGCGGCCGATCGGGAGCACTACGAGAGCAGGTTGGGCTACAGCAACGTCACCGGACCGCGATCGGCGAACACCGCTCATTCGACTACGTCGACGCGGGCGACACGCCCTGGGCCGTAGCGGGAGGTTGGGCCAGCAGGATCGAAAACGGCGGGTGCTGGTGAATGATCCATTCGGCGACGCTCGAGCGGAACACATTGCCCGCACCGCGGTGATGTTGATGACCAAGCACCAGCAGGTCCACGTGAAGATCGCTGGCTCGTTGCAGGATCACGCTCGCGACATTGTGCGTAGTGGCGCTCACGATCTCGCCGTGCGCGTCGACGCCCGCTTCGGACAGCCGGTCTATCAGCGCCTGGACCGCTTCACGGTCGGCATCCTCGGCATCGTCGTCCGCGGAGCGCACGCCCGGCCCCGCACCACCCGTGATATCTCCGGGCACGATATGGCTCTTCGCGACATGCAGGATGTATACGGTTGCACCCGTCATTCGCCCGATCTGCTCTGCACGAGCCTGCGCAGATCGGTTCTCTTCGGTGGGTAACGCATCGATTGCGACGAGGATGCGGTCGTACATGGTGCTGTCTCCGGTCTTTAGCCTTTCTCGACGGCCGAGCTGGCGAGCTTGCCTGGCTCGGCCCGGAGGGACGGTTCGATGAACGTCGAATGCAGCTCACGCGGACCGCGTGCACTCGGCACCAAGAGCGTCAAAAGCACACCCAGTATGCCGACGGCGGCAAGAATATAAAAGATGGAATTGAGTGCGAGCCCGGCACTGATCGGCAAGCCACCCAGCAGCGGACCAACAACTCCCCCGAGACGCCCGAATCCGGCGCGCCACGCAGCGCCAGCACCGCGCACGTTGATACGTCATGGCGTTGCAGAGGTTCTTGTGCCCCTTCGATCCAGCAGGAATCTTTCGAAGAACGTCGTGAGTTCGTCGTGTGCGTCCAGCCCGAGTACGGTCGAAACGTACTGATCGGGGCGGACAACGACAATCGCGCCCCTCTCACGGTCGATGCCCCGCAGGTCGAAGATGTCAGGACCGTTCTTGAGGTCGGGGGAGTAGGCCTTCTCGTAGTCGACAAGCCCGAAGCGCCCCTTGCGCGGAAGCAGTATCGACGGCAGCTCTTCGACCTTGAGGTCGCGGGGACCCTGCTGAAAGACCGCGCGAACGTCGATCACGCTGTCGATGTCCGCGCCTGCCGCCGTGAAGCGGCGGATCGGAGAATTCGGAGACTCTGCCAGGAAGGCGGCGAGCTCGCGCAGTCGCCGCCCGCTTGCGTCGGCAAAGGCATAAATGCGCCAGGCGCCATCCGCACGGGCCGCGTGTCCGAGGTGCTCCGGCTTGGCGTCGGCGACGCGCACGACAGGTGCGGAGTGGAAACGCATGCCGACTGTGAAGCCCCTTGCGAGATTCTGCTGGGGCGCCTCGGCGGTCAGAACCGTCGCCGGCGGGTAATGCGTCGCGACACCGGCCGTATAACGACCCGACCTCACGAAATACGCCTGAAGTTCGGCCGGGTCGACACCGCCCAGTTCCGGGTGGTTCGGATCCTTCGGCGGTGACGCCATGATTTTCGACCACTCCTTGTCGAAGTCGATGAGGCCCTGGGCAATCGCGTGGCGCTCGATGTTGTAGGTGCGCAGCAGTTCCGGTCTGGCACGTCCCTCGAGCACCGAGACCAGCTTCCAGCCGAGGTTGAAGGCGTCCTGCATCGAAACGTTCATGCCCTGGCCAGCCTTCGCGCTGTGCGTGTGGCAGGCGTCGCCGGCGATGAAGACGCGCGGCAGGCGCGAGTCGGCCTGGTCCGCGGGGACATCGTCGAAACGGTCGGTGACGCGCTGGCCGACCTGGTACACCGCGAACCACGCCACGCTTTTCACGTCGAGCGTGTAGGGGTGCAGCACACGTTGAGCGATCCCGATGACCTTCTCCTGCGTGTTTTCACGGAAGGCTTCGCGGTTGTTCGGGTCGATGTCGCCGAGGTCGACGTAGAGCCGCACCATGTAGCCGCCCTCGCGCGGGATGAGGAGGATGTTGCCCTCGTCCGCAGACTGGATCGCGGCCTTGAGCCGGATGTCCGGGAAATCGGTGACGGCCAGCATGTCCACGACACCCCAGGCGTGGTTCGCGAAATCGCCGCTCGGCACGGCGCCAATCGAATCACGCACCCGGCTGTGTGCTCCGTCACAGCCGACAACGTATTTGGCGCGAACCGTGCTCTCTGCTCCATTGGCCACTTTGCGCAGCGTGACCACCACCGGGTGCTCGCCCTCGGGCTCGACCTCGAGGTCCACGAATTCCACGCCGTAGCTGGGCTCGAATCGCGTCGGCGAATTGCGCATGTAGTCGAGCAGGTACTGCTGCATGCGGGCCTGGTTCACGATGAGATGCGGAAACTCCGACAAGCCGTCCTCGGTATCCTGGACGCGACCGGTGCGCTCGATCCGCGAGCGATCCGCCTTTGACGGTCGCCAGAAGACAGTCTCGTTCACCCAGTAGGCCTCGCGCAGGAGCTTCCCGCTCAGCCCGAAGGCGTCGAACATTTCAACTGTGCGGCAGGCGACGCCGTCGGCCTGGCCTGCCTGGAGCGGGCCGTCGCGACGCTCGACGAGTCGCGTGCTGATGCCTGGGAAAGTCGACAGTTGTGCCGCCAGCAAGGCTCCGGCAGGACCGCTGCCAACGATCAGGACGTCGACGGCGTCGGGAAGCTCCTCGGTGAGGATGTCAGGGTCGCCGGGCTTGTAGCCATTGAGATAGAACTGCACGTTCCCTCCTTTCTCGCTACGCCTGAACGGTTACTGCCTGGCTCTGGGCCATACTCGTCTTCACTAAGGACTGGTGGCGTCGCAAGGATTCCGGATCAAGCTCGAAGGACCTTTGGGTGGAATCATGTCGCGCGCGCGGCATTGGCAGACGAGTCGGACCCCCGGTATCGCGGGGACGTGGCGCAACTCGAATTACACTAACAGTAGACCATGGTAGCCTCGACGTCCAGCCATCGCTCCTGAACGTGGCTTGAGCCCCAGTCCTGATTCACGAAACAGCGGACAAGCCGCGCTTTGTGCCGCCCCACATTTCTCGTGCGCAGCATTTGCGCTCTGCACGACAAGATTCATCGTGGAGATGTGCTGGCGCATGCATACGCCCCGTCAGCGAATTCATTCCCACTCTGAAAACAATGACACGGATGTCAAGGAATGAATCTTTACGCCATTCCCCGCGTTCCATGAGTGTCACCGTTCCTTCGGCTTTTAGTTGCCGTTTTGCCAGGACGATTGTGAAGGAGTGGACCACATGGACGTTTAACGCAGCTCACCGGTCGCACCAGCCGGAACCGCCGATGGAACGGATGTTCTGCAAACGCCGCAGCCCGATTTCGATTTGTTCTTGCTGCGCAATACTGTTCGTCCAGCGCGGGTATGCAAAACCTGAGTCAATGCGTCTACATTTGCTTCCATCGGAGCCATTGACCCGATCGGCGTTGAACCCAGGGAACTCATTTTAGGTTCATGCATGGGCACCTCACAATGGTTGTCGTCGTTACCGGCGCATCGCAAGGCACTGGTGGAGAGGTGAAGGCACTTCGCAAGTTCGACTGCCGCATTGTAGCGACGGCACGTTCGATCAAGCCGTCTGAGAATCCATCGACCCGGATGAGTCAATAGGTCCTGCCACATTGGGTTATCTAGTGGAGAAATGACAAATGAAATTCTCGGTGAAAGATGAAATTCGCTCTGACGATATTTCAATGATTGAACATGCGATGAAAACCGTCGACGCCGACGCGAAGGTCAACGTTGACATTGGCACGAAGACAGTAAGCGTAGATTCGTGGCTGATGCCTGAGGAGTTTCTTGTCGCTTTCGCGGATGAGGACTATGACGTGACCATTGCTGAATGGTAGCCGGGCATTTGACGGGGGCCGGTGAGAGTATGCATATCACCCCGGCGCGTGTATCTGCGTTCAGCGCGCCTTTGTCCGGATGCAGGTCTTTTGGGTCGCAAGACGGTCCGACACACAAACGACACGTGATTCTGGAGATTTCGACATGATGGCCAGAAATGCGCAGGAAATGTCCCCAAGCCGTCACAGATAGAGCGCCAGTGAAAGCACGTAGAACGTAAAGTGTTCTCATCGGCGGTTGGAAGATCGCCAATCCTGGCGGGTACGGGGACCTGGTGGCAGGCGTCCGGGGGCACAAGCTGACGCGGACTGGATGGGCACTGAACGGTCGCACCCGCCGCGTGTGGCGTGGCGCGCGCGAGGGACGTGCAGGTTGCTCAAGCGTGTACCGCCAATCCACCTTATAGGAGGACGTATGTCCGAAGCAGATCAAGGCGCCGCGCGCGTGCGCGAAGTGAGTCATTTCATCAACGGTCAACGCGCTGCAGGCGCGAGCGGGCAGTACAGCGACGTATTCGATCCCGCGCAAGGCCGAGTGGCGGCCCGCGTGCCGGTCGCAAACGCAACTGAAGTCGCCGCCGCCGTCGCCGCTGCGAAAGCCGCGTTCCCGGCCTGGAGCGAAACTGCGCCGCTGGAGCGCGCTCGTCTGATGTTCAAGTTCAAGCAGTTGCTCGACGCGCATCAGGACGAACTCGCCGAGCTCGTTACGCGCGACCACGGCAAGCTGCTTTCGGACGCGAAGGGCGAGGTGCTGCGTGGTATCGAAGTCGTCGAATTCGCGTGCGGCATTCCGAACCTGCTCAAGACCGATTTCACCGATCAGATCGGCGGCGACATCGACAACTGGAATCTGCGTCAGCCGCTCGGCGTGGCCGTGGGCGTCACGCCGTTCAACTTCCCGATGATGGTGCCGTGCTGGATGTTCGTGATGGCGGCCGCATGCGGCAACACATTCGTGCTCAAGCCCTCCGAGCGCACTCCGTCGGCATCGATCCGGCTTGCCGAGTTGTTCATCGAGGCGGGCTTTCCCAAAGGCGTCTTCAATGTCGTGCATGGTGGCAAGGCCGTTGTCGACGCGCTGATGGAGCACCCCGATGTGGCCGCGGTATCCGTCGTCGGCTCGACGCCGGTGGCCGAATACATCTACAGCGAAAGCGCAAAGCGCGGCAAGCGCGTGCAGGCGTTGGGCAGTGCAAAGAACCATCTCGTCGTCATGCCCGACGCCGATCTCGATCAAGCCGTCGATGCACTGATCGGCTCGGCGTATGGCTCGGCCGGCGAACGCTGCATGGCGACCTCGGTCGCGGTGGCGGTAGGGCGTGTTGCCGATGAGCTGATCGGGCGCCTCGCGCCGCGCGTGCGCTCGCTCAGGATCGGCGGCGGCATGGAGCCCGATTTGGACATGGGGCCGCTCGTCACCGCCGCGCATCGCGCTAAGGTCTCGGGCTATATCGAGGCGGGCGTCTCGGCAGGTGCGAAGCTCGTTGTCGATGGTCGGGGACACACCGTGCCCGGCCGCGAAGAGGGCTTCTTTCTCGGCGGCTCGCTGTTCGACGACGTGAAACCTGACATGAGCATCTATCGGGAAGAGATTTTCGGACCGGTCCTTTCGGTTGTTCGCGTGCCTGATCTCGCGAGTGCGATAGCACTCGTCAACGCGCACGAACTGGGGAACTGCGTATCGCTTTTCACGTCCGACGGCGGCGCGGCGCGCGTATTCTCCCGGCAGATTCAGGCGGGCATGGTGGGCATCAACGTGCCGAGTCCGGTGCCTTCGGCGTGGCATTCGTTCGGTGGCTGGAAGCGATCGCTGTTCGGTGATCATCACGCGTACGGCCAGGAAGCCGTGCGCTTTTACACGCGCTACAAGAGCGTCATGCAGCGCTGGCCCGACAGCATCGCCAAAGGGGCGGAATTCGCGATGCCCGTGGCCGGGTAAGCCGATCCGGTCATGCACGACAGCATGTGTCCCGCCGTGAAAGGCATGGCCGCGAGCGTGATGATGCTGTCGACAGCGCTACGTTTTGTATTCGGTATCTCCCAAGGCGAGCGGCGAAAGCAGGCGGGTTGAGGGCCAATATCGTGGAGATGTCTCCTCGGCGCTAGCGTGTTCAGAGGTGCCGTCGTGATGGGCGACAGTGTTCCGCTGGCGGAAGTCGTTTCTAAAAGGCAGAAGTTCTGTTGGCTCGCACCGCGGCCGGCGGCTCTACGAGGCGCTCGCCTGGGCAAGCGCAAGCGCGGCGCTATGCGGGTACCCATGATGGGCCTAAACTACGCGCATACCGTCCGCGCCCTTGGAACTCATGCGCCCTCGCGAATACCAGAGAGCCCAGCCGCCAGCCCCGTCTTCCGCACCGGCCAGCGCCGGCCAATTGCAAGACCCGGCCCTGCTGCGGCGCCTGCTACGCGCCAGGGACCGCATGGATGCTGCATCGCACGAGGCTTGGCCGGTCGAACGCCTGGCCGCGGTCAGCGGCGTCTCCGAAGCCCATTTCGCTCGCTCCTTCAAGCGGGCGTTCGGTATCCCGCCGCATCGCTACCTGCTGACGCGGCGCATCGAGCAGGCCAATACCCTGTTGCGCGATACCGCGCTCAGCATCACGGAAATAGCCTTTGCCACCGGCTGGGAGAGTCTGGGCACCTTTGGCCGCACGTTCCACGACATCACGGGCCGAAGCCCCAGCGCCATGCGCCGGGAGGCGCAAGCCAACATGCTTGAACTCGACCGAGTGCCCGCCTGCGTGCTGAAGGCCGCCCAGCGTCCCGATCTCACCAGCGCAGTTTTGGAGAAGCGCCGACGCACGGCCAAGGGTAAATTCCCGCCATCAACCAAGGAGGTGTCATGAACCAAGGCATTAATGTGGTGGGCTTGTATGTCGACGACCAGGACGAAGCGCTCGCGTTCTACGTCGACAAACTCGGATTCCGCGTCCACACGGACGTGCGCAACGGTCCCTACCGGTGGCTCACGGTCCAGCATCCGGATCAGCCGTCGTTTCAACTCGGGCTGTTCACACCCGGCCCGCCCATCCACGACGAAGCCACCGCACAAACCCTGCGCGCGATGGTCGCCAAGGGGGCCATGCCGCCGCTCGTCCTCTCTGTGTCGGACTGCCGCGCCGGCTATGCCCGGCTAAAAGCCCGCGGGGTGGAGTTCACGCAGGAGCCGATAGACCGCTTCGGCAGCGTCGACGCCGGTTTCCGGGACCCCGCCGGTAACGGCTGGAAGATGATTCAGGCCCCGCAGAGCACGACATGAACACCAGCCCGTGCATTCGCGGGTTTCGCTGGTGGATAGGGAAGCTCGGCGTTTCTTGGCGGGCGACTTTCAAGGGGGCGAATCCGGGCCACCGGCGACGTTTTGACCTCGGGTGATTGCTCTGGACCGAGTTTGCGCCCAACGATTGGTGCCATGCGCAATGATCCGGTTGAAGCTGGTAAGCGGACAGGTTTTGAGGCACATGCTCGAAAATTCCGGGCGCCTGGGCTCCCTCAGGATTTAACGGAAAGGTCATACATCAGGAACAATCACGCACAGGCGACCTGAGGGCTCCGCTTAAGCTGGCGCGCGCAACGACGCCGGCACTGGGATCTTGCGCGAAATCAAGAACGAGAGCGGTCACTATCGTCCCGCGCCCGCCAATTTGGCGGAGTGTTTGAGGGAACTCGTCGCTGCCGGCGCGCGCATGAACGATGCAAATGTCACGGCGCACACGGCAACTGCACAGATTGGTCCTCTGCCGCTGCAACCGTCCTGATGAACCAGAATGCGGCCGCCGCGCCTCCGCCGCTTGTCGCCCCGCCGGTCGCAGCACCGCCGGTGGGGGGCCGACGTCGAAGGTGCCGATGCTCGGCTCGCCGGTACATGACGCGGTCCGCGCGGCCCGCCCGGGCACGCTCGCGTCGGGCGGGCCGCATGTGGCGGCGGAGCCGGCGTCTCCCGCCAGCACGCGCACCTGCCATACGGTCTGCATGCGCGAACTGAACTCTACCGCAACCGCGCTTTCCACCAGATCGGGCCGTTCGAGGCGCGTGACCTCGTTCTCGGCGAGCAGGCGGCCCACTTGCATCCGGACTCGGCGATTTGCAGGGTGCCCGCCGCCGCAGCAGCACTGAAGCGGCGCGGCAACCGGGCTAGAATCCGGGAAGCGGGACGCGGAGACCCTGATGGAGCACGCCTACTTCAATCTGTTGCATGTGTTTTCAAGCCACCCCGCCTCGGCGCT
>Ga0163162_10000296_pt1 | contig 45748 bp, 70 predicted proteins | sample S55metaG_FD_115310 | JGI IMG/M metagenome (GOLD analysis project Ga0163162, IMG submission 115310) | Switchgrass rhizosphere microbial communities from Kellogg Biological Station, Michigan, USA - S5-5 metaG | ecosystem: Host-associated > Plants > Roots > Rhizosphere > Soil | place: USA... | reverse complement strand
GGCGACGTGCGGCGCTTGGCGGCGTCGCTGAGGTTTGCATATACGGTTTCCGCATCCGGCAACTGCGAAGCTGTTACCGGTCGATTTACAGCGTGATCGATTGCCTTCGCCGTCTGGACGTCCAGAAGGTCGAGCAAATCATCCTCGAAACGTCGGGGGCTGACTGACTCTACCTTGGCGACTGATGCGCCAAGCGGCATATAACGGGATGCAGCGGGACGCGTGTAACCGATAGGCGCTTGCTTAACCGCTACTTCGTCGCCCGCTTCGATTCGTTCCCAACCTGCCGGAATTGCGCCTTCATCCGTAGAGGCGAGTTCAGCGATAGCATTTGGAGCCGGTTCGGGTTGGCTCAATTTGTCGTCCGAAAGAATGTCCACGATGCTCGGCACGGGCTTTGCCGCTTCGATCGCCGCTTGCGCTGCTGCAAGCTGTTCGCGCAATTCATTCTCGCGCTGTTGCGCGGCGTCTCGCTCTGCCTGCAAGACGGCCTCGCGTTCGGCGGCGATACGGCGTTCCTCGGCCAACTCTGCATCACGGATCGCTTTCGCCTCAGCCGCCTTCCGATCGGCCTCTTCCTTCGCTTCACGCTCCTTGCGCAAGTCTTCGGCGCGAATCTGCTTGTCGTAATCGAGTTCGAGCGTGGAAATTTCGGCGGTAATGCGTTTCGCCTCTGCGTCGATGTCTCGCCCGTCGCGCAAGATCGGCTCTTTCAGCTTAACTCGCAGCGCTTCGACATCGGTACGCACACCACGCAACTCGGCGCGATCTTTACGTGCGGCCTTCATTCCCGCCGTCGTCTTCACATCGTGGACAACGCCAGCATGTCGGCGAGTCAGTTCAGCAAGGACGGCTTTTACCGGATCAAACGGGGCAAGTACGGCGCTAGTGCTCGGCACATTCGAGGATTCGTTCGTGTTCATTTTCGGTTCCATTTTCGATTGGTAGGTTTCGGTCTGCAAAGTCTGTGTCGCCGTATTGCCGTACTTCGCCGTTTGCTCTGTGATGACAGTAAAGCGAGCCCTGGCGATGTTTGAACCAGTAACCCGCACAAACACACGACATTTTTGCGGTTGGCCTGTTGTTCATCCAGCTATCAACCCGGTAACTGCGCTCCCCGCACGTTCTGCACTTAGGGATAATTTCGTACTGCTCTGGCAGAAGTCGCAACACGCGGCGTGTTTCGCATTTCCTGCATCTGACGTGCGTTCTTGCCACTTCGCCCCCTGTTCCGCTACCGATGGCGAATACTATCGGCATGGTAGTATTCGCGTCAAGGATTATTTACTACCGTTTTGGTCGGACTCAGAAAGGAATGTCGTCATCCATCTGATCAAACCCGCCCGCCCCCGGCGCATTCGGATGCCCGCTGTTTCCAAGCCTGCGCGATCCAAGGGAAGCCCCGCCGCCCGCCTTGTTCTTTATCGGCCGATCCCGCAACGCATCGAGGATCAGCGGATATTTCAGCGCCTGGGTTTTGCGATCCATGATTTCAGACGCAAAGAGATTGTCGGCGGCACGGAAAGCCGCGTTGAGTCGAGCAGACCAGCCATACTCGCCCGTACCGGCGCCCGTGTTGTCCTTTTTCTCGTACTCTTCCATGATGAACATGAGCCCGATTTGCTTTCCCAAAAGCTCGGGAAACTGCGTGAGCACCTGTTCTTCGTTTTGGCGAGTTTCCGCGTTCCAGACTGGCGACTTTACTTTTGCTTCCGTCAAGTCACGAACGCCCATACATGCCATGATCGCAATGAGCAACCCATAGTCGCCAAGCTTCGTGCCATCCTTTTTGATCGTGTAGATGCTGAAGTTGGCTAGGTCGCCGTCGTTGCCCTTGAACGAGAACGAAACGCCGTGCGTGCCCGTGGCGGCAAGAACTTTTTCGGCCTTGGTGAATTCGCCCAGGAAAGCGCCCTTCGCGTCGATGAAGTGCGTGCGGTTTTCTGCTTTGCGTGCTGCATCGACAGATTCTTTAGTGATTGCGTACATGTTTTTCCTTCTCGATCGGTTTAGGCGATTTAGGCCGGGGTGGTGAGGTCGTAATAGTCGGTGATAGCTGCATCAACGGCCGCAAGATCATTCGGGATCATGTCATCGGAAAACAGACCAATAGGGCTCTTCACTGTCGTGCGTCCGTTGTTCTGTGTCACGAACAGGTGTTCGCGGTCGATGACTTCGGTTTGCAAAACGATTGTGACCATGCCTTCGAGACAAATTTTGTCGTCAAGCATCTTTCCGATCGTCTTCATCTTGGACTTGCCCGTGTCCGTTTCTTCGGTGTGCGACATGATGTACACACGCACATCGGCGGGCAGTTCGGTTGCAGCGTTGAGAATGTCCCAGGCGTGACGGCCAATGTCGTTAAACTTGTCGTAGCCTTTCTCGTCATTGCGCCGCATGAATTCATTGCCCATGACGTATTGGAAATCGTCAATGACAATGATCTTGCGCCGCGTGCGCTGCATCGCGTTTATTATGTATTCGGATTTATCCGACGCGATGATGTTGCCCTGCTTGTTCTCAGCGGACAGGTAATCCCATCCTGCCGACTTGCCCTTGAACGGGAGCGACTTCCTAAGCGCCTGAATCAAAAGCGTCTCCGCTGGCGCAAGATTGCGCATAGCGGTGGACTTTCCGGTCCCGGACGCGCCAAGGATAAAAGTTACGGTTGCCATGATTTCCCTTTTCGGTTTCTGTTTCGGTCTGTTCGCGCTGTTCGTCTTGCTCGAATTGCTGCTGCCCTGCGTCGTCGTCTTCCATCTGGCCCGCCTGTTTCCGATAACGTGAACGAAGCATATCGTTATGGTAGTAATCGCGTCAAGCGCTATTTACTACCATTTAGATATTTTTTAGTGCGGCAACCATCCTTGATTCTTGTACGCCTCGTGCAGCTTTGTGACGGCTACATTCCCCAGGCTCCGCATCGCCCGCTGTATTCGCAAGCCGACCGCGCCCGCGTAGGATTTCGACACGCCGTGATCCTTCGCAACCGTCGCGAAGCTCGGACAATATGTTTCGCCGATGATGAATTCTCGATCCAAGACCGCAATGAGCAATTCGCGGCTTTTGCTAAGCGTTGAGTATTCGTCGGCAAGGGCATCGATCGCTTGCCGCTTGGCTTCGCCCGCCCCATCGTATGTGGCAGTAGCCCAAGCCATTTCCGAGGCCGTCAGAGACTCTTTCGTTGATTTCATAACCCAAACGGCTTGCGTCACTGAATCTAGCCGTGAAAGCTTGCTCTTTTTCTCGGTCGCGTTTGCGGTTGGCTCGTCGTACCCCGGCGTTTTGATCGATTCCGCTACTGCGAGCGATTCGAACGCAAATTGCAAGCCGTTGTGTACTGATCCAAAGAGGCAAACTTTTCGCACTGCTTTTTCATTAGCCGGTTCTGCGCGCATACGGGATCGCCTAAAAAGTTGTATTTTCCGATCGACCACACGCAAGCAGCGCATGACCGGGATTCGCGTTCAATTAAGATAATCAGGGGGTCGCGGTTGTAGTCACCGCGTTGAAGATCGCTCATTGCAAGAAAAGGTCAGGTGCGGCGCGAACGGTTTGCACCGTGCGGCCGGTGATTGAGTCCTTGATCGGGTCGCCACGAGCGATCAGGCCATCGGCTAGCAACTCATCGATTCGAGCGCACACAGAGCCAACCAACATTCCCATGTTCCGCGATAGCTGGTTCCTACTGAATGATGAATGGTTCATATCCCTCAGAAAATTGAGTATCGCGACTTGCTGGCGTTGCTTCACGCCACTGGCTCGCGTTTCTATCAAGGACTCGGCTTTGGTCGATAACATCAGAACTCCCCTACGCTGCGCGCTTTTATGCGCTGTGATTCCCAATCAAAGATCACCACTGATGCGCGCTCGCGCAGGCGGTCGGCAATACGGTCGCCCAGGTATTGGGCTAGAGACTCCCTATCGAGGTTTGAAATAATGATCGTCGGGCGGGCGTTCCGATAACGCCGGTCGATGACGTTTGTCAGGTGAGCGCGAACATCGTCCGTCGCGCCCTGGATGCCAATTTCGTCAAGTACCAAAAGGTCGATGGCGCCGTATGCGTCCATCATTGCTGTAGTGCTGGTTTCGGCGTCACGACGCATGCAATCACGCATCCGTGTTACGAGGTCGAAAGCCGTTTCGTACATGACGCTATGGCCGAACGACATAACCCGGTGAGCAATTGCAACGGCAAGGTGCGTCTTGCCCGTTCCAATGCCTCCGATGAACATCAGAGACGTTCCGACCTTAAGATGCGACCGGAACCCGTCTGCGAACCGCTGAGCCTTCGCAATGGCCGTTTGCATGGCTGGCGTGTCGGCCCTGTAGCTTTCGAACGTCCGGTTAGCGAATCCGCGCGGGATGCCTGACTGTGCAAACCGCTTCTCGATGCGCTCTTGCCGCTCGACCGCCTCCTTTGCCTTGTTCGTCGCTTCCAATGCGTCGGCTTCAGCGCGGGTGCACAGTAGGCAGTGCTCACCCTTTGTGATGACTGCGCCGCGAAACATGATCGGTTGAGCCGCGTAGTCGCCATGCGTCGGACAGTGAAGGATTTTGGTATCGGTCATTTTTCGCAGTGCTTAAAAAGGTATGTCGCTGTCGAGGTCTTTCCCGTAGTCCATTGATTTTAGGTTAAAGCGGCTTGGTTGTCCAACCGTTTTGGTAGTATTCGGAGACACGAACAATCCGCGGTATCCAAGGGCCACACAGTTCTCAATAATTGCCTTCGGGTCGTAACCCTCGTTCCGGAACGCAACGAGCTTTGAAAGGCATTGTTCAGCAGCAAGAGGCGTCATCGGTTTGCCAAGCTGCTTGCGATGCGTCACCCATTTTTCCCAATCTTCAACGGCGAGCCATTCAGGAAGAATCGCCAGTACTTCGGTCATGCGGGGCGATCGCTTAGTTTTCTTTAAAGCTTTTACAGTCTTAGTTTCTAAGTCAGTCTTTACTAGTGGCGGAATTTCCCGATCTGGGTTTTCCCTGTTTGGGAAATTCCCGTTTTGCTGATTATTTAGCAAATCGGGATTTTCCCGATCTGCTGATTCTTCGATCTGACGCTCGTCGTAGACCATGTAATCAAGCGTTCCGTCGCGGTGCTTGTGCTTGGTCATGTACCCTGCTGCGACCAATTCTTTGATGATCGAGTAGACGCCATCCTTGCCGACGTTCTTGGGGGTGGCCGGGAGGGTGAAATTTACAAGTGCCTCAACACAGACGCGCCATTCATCCGGCTTGGCGAGCAAGAAAACCAACATGCCTTTCGCCGCCCACGATATGCCGGGATCGTTGGCGAGCGAGTTTTCCAGCATGTAGAACCCGCGTGATTTCTGCTTCGAGCGAACTATCATTCAGCTTTCCCCTCCTTGGCTTCCATCAGTTGCGTTACGCCAAGGTTATGTCCAGTGACTTCAAAGGCGGCGACAGAGAGACTTTTTGCAAGGTCATAGCCTGGTCGCTTGCGTCCGTGCTTGATGTGCTCGAAGTAGCTGAACTTTGTCCCGGCTTTGTCGCACACCTTTTTTACTATCGGTGTCCCGACCGCTTGCCAGAACTCCATTGCGTTCATCGGCATTTTTTGCTTGGTAGCCATAAAACTCCTTGGTTGATCGTAGAAATACAACCGTTATGGTAGTCTATGTGGTCGGACAAACGCAAGCTATATGCGGCCGTGCAGGGTTTTCGTGTAGTTTATTCGTATCTTTATGGTATGGTTCTAATTATCGAATAACTACCAACGAAGGCGCATCATGGACGTTTATCAAATTCGCTTCAAGAACTACCAATTTCTCTTCGAGCGATTCAAGGAATCCGTTTGGCGAGAATGGCCCGGCGAGCCCGACCGAGGTATGTTGCGGCGTTTTGGCGAGCGACTTGGCATCAGCGAAGCGTATATGTCGCATCTGAACACCGGGTATAAGCCGATCGGCGCTCGAATGGGTAAGAAAATCGAGGCGGCGTTAAAGCTACCTCCTGGCTGGATGGATCAGGATCACGAGAACGGCGCGCCGCGCACGCCCGACGAGGCAGAGTTTGTGAAAGCGGCTGTAGAGCTTTACCGACAAAGCCCGAACGACGCACAAGCCGCATTGATTCAGGCACTTACGAAAAAGCTGTCTGGTTAGGTAGCACATATTTACCGGGAACGATAGCGCAAATATAGGCATGTTTTGCCGTTACAACTTGATACTGTTCTACTACCAAAGCGGTATAATTCATGCACGTTCACGAGGGCGTGATAATTACCGGAGCGGGAAAGATGGACTGTGGCGTTGCCGAGATAAGAAGAGCGGAAAAAAGCAGCATACTGACCATATGCGCGGCCTGCTCGAAAGATGGGAAAACATTGAGCGAGAGCGAATTCGTACAGGCGCTTTCAATGTTTTCTCCCGAAGAGCAGAAACTGTTGCTAAAAAGCATCAATGATAAGGTAGTCGAACAAACTACCAAAAAGAGCTAGACGAGGCCAAAGACGATCTGTACAATTCTTTCTATGCTGTGAATTAGTACGAGCAAAACGATATTCGAAGGGCGGCGCCGCAAGGTAGCCGCCCTTTTCATTTGGTGCGTAGCTTAGTCAGAGCCCTGAATTCAGACGACGCGGGATTGAACGCCCGTCGCACCAGCCGCAAAAAGTCCAGCGAACAACTGGCGGACCTGGCCGAACCTACACTCGGCCCCTTCGGGAAGTCTGCCGGTCGGGGCGCAATGCCCTAGTCGCGCTATCGTTGCTACCCTCCGTGCGGTCCAACAGGTGCGCGGCAGACTTCCCGAGGGAAATAGAATTGGCGCACCCCATACAGGGCGTCTAACCAATATCGTGCGGGGATCGTTTATGAAAAGTTGATCGCTGAACGGTAACGTTCTTTAAGAACTCAAAAGCGCGAACGCGCATTGATTTGAAATCAAACCGAATCCGTTAAATCGGACCGACGCGCCTGTGTGGTGCGTGGATGATTGGACAATAGACCGTCGAGAAAAATGCCCGCCGCATGCATGCCGTGGGCGTACTAGCGTGTCGGATGAGTCTTGTATCACCAAGAGAAGCGAGATAGCCCCGCTACCCGATGCCCGGTCATTGACGCGGGCAACGTAGCGCGGGCAAGTCTCTTAGTTCCAATCGTTGTAAGCGTCCGCTTTGTCTCGGGCTTGCTCTTCGCGCTCTTCTGGCGTGAGCGGTTCCGGTTCGTCGTAATCGTCGGCGTCATACATTTTGACCGGCTCCAAGCGCCTTATCAGCGCGTGCGAGTAACGTTGCGTGTGCGTCGGGATTGCCTAGCAAGTCAGGCCCCCACGATCTGAAAGCCCTAACGATTGCGTGAAACTCTTTCGCATTCGCTAGCGCTTTTTTCTGTTGCTCCTTTGCTGCCGACAGTTTGCGCGCCGCTTTGGGCGGCAATGCTTCGAGCGCAGCGGCTAGCTCTTCGCTGCCTCTTGATTCAAGCGCGTTACGGTAGTATTCGCGCGCGTGCCTAGCCGGATCGACGCCCGGTAAGTGGAGCGCTTTGTAGAGCGCCACGAGTTGATCCTTTGTGAGCGTGGTGAGGTTTGGCCGGTTCATGCGTATGCCTGACTCATGTTTTCGATCTTGTAATCGACTATCGAGCCGTCGCCCACAAGCGCATCGCCTGCTTCGTCGGCTTCGTTCTCGGTCTGATAGCTGCCGTTCACTGCGAACGGTTGGCCCCAGGTGAATTTGACGCTTAGTTGCCACATGATTTTCGCTCCTTCGGTAGTTGACGATTTAAATACTACCGTTACGATAGTGAACAGTCAAACGTTATTTAACTGTTGTTTCGAATGAGGCAACGCGCCATGAAAGCGAGGGTTCGGGAATGGTTGAGTGCTGCAATGCAATTGGCGGGCTATCCGTTGACCGGAAAGCCGCCGTTCGGTCATTTGCTGCACTGGACGACAACGCCCGTCGTGCATCGCTAGGCGCGATCGAGTTTGACGGCAAGCGTATCGAACCGCATTCGATGTCAGCCACCTGGGACGTTCAGCGCTTCATTCTTCGCCACTACCCCGCTAGGACTGTATGAACGCAACCGAAGTCGCCCGAATCCTTCACGAAGTGAGCCGTGTGAAGTGTCCGCATGTTCAGCCTTGGGAAAAGGAAAGCGCCGATTACCGCGCGACTTCGGCCAAGGCGGCGGGATGGTTGCTCGAAGGGCGTATCAGTGCTGACGCGCTCTTTCATGACGAACCGGCCCTTGCTGCTGTCGTGCGGGCCTGCCTGCCGCCAGTCTTCGACATCAACGATGAACCGGAAGGCGAGCCGGACCGTAAGCCGGGCTACTCGGAAAAGTTCGTCACCCAGGATGACCCGGCCAAGCGCGAGCGCATGAAGCCGGGGCCGTGCGAAACGATCACTGCTTGACCTGCCGTTGATACGGCCAATGCTTAAAGCGCTGATGCGCGAGGGTTCACCGATGAAAGAGCAATCACCTGTTGTCATGCTGGCGAGCGCGTTTGCGCATGCCGCACACGGCGCGGTAGGTCAGAAGCGCAAATACGATGGCATTGACTACATCGCCCATCCCTACCGAGTGGCGCAGATCGTGGCGAACGCGGGCGGAACCGATGACATGGTTGCGGCGGCTTGGCTGCATGACGTGGTTGAGGATACGGCCATCGAGCGCGGCATGATCGCGTACTTTTTCGGTGAACACGTCGCGCAACTCGTCGTGGAATGCTCGCATATCGACCGTACCAACGATGCGCGCAAGCTGAACCGATTCGAGCGGACGGCTATCGAACTGGCGCGCGCTGCCGATATTTCGCCGGAAGCCAAGACGATCAAGCTCGCCGACTTGCTGGACAACACGTCGAGCATTTGCCAGCACGATCCCGAATTCGCCAAGGTGTACATGCCTGAGAAGCGCCGGTTGCTCATGGTGCTGGTTGGCGGTCACGAGGGCTTGCATGCGGCGGCAACCGCCCAGGTGAACGCGTACTTTGCGCCGCCATTCGCTACTGCGGAGCCGCAACCGGCGACGCCGACCGGATCGAGTGAACCGGAATCGCCTCCCGTGCCCCGCAAGCGAATTTTCAACTTTGCGCGGCCGGGCTTCGGGAAAATCTGATGCAGTACGCGATCAGACATGCGCCGACGCGTAACGAGTTCGAGGCGTTCTTGGTTGGGGCTGTTGGCTACAAGATCGATGGCTATGTGGGGAGCGGGCGCGACCATCTAACAATCAGTCTGTCGCCCGTCCCGATTAGCATCGTTCAGCCGGGAAATGCCGATCGACTTGAAGCGATTTCGCACCGAACAGCCAAAAGTAATTCAACTGTTCGCGCGGAACCGTCGAGCCCCGATCGGGATAAGGCCAAGCGGAAACGCGAAAAGCGCCGGGCATACTCTGCGAAGGTCGGTAACAACGGCGGTCCGTGGGATCACACAGCGCTCAAGCCAGGACGAAGCGTCACGCTATCCGAAAGGCTTATCCGACTGGAAGCGGCCGTGATCCTGATGGCAAGCAGTGACGAAACCGGCCCGCTGCGCTCTCTGCATGACTTCCTGACGCTCACGGCTTATGGATCACTGGAAAGCGCCCTGCTGACCGTTCCGGGTGGTACGTGATGGAATACAACAAGCCAAAGGATCGGTATCTAGCCGCGTTGCTCGTCGTCATCGGATTTGTCTTTATCCCTCTCGTGTTCCTCTGGTATCTGCTGGTAGGGATTAAAGACTCAGTCATCAGCGGCCTGCGCGATCTTCGCCATGAATTCAAGGGCGGCCCAATCGTGACGGCCGCTTATGCATATCGGATGGCGATGGATGGCTTTGCGCATCGTAGGGCACGACGCGAGCGTGAGAGGAAAGAGTAACGATTTACAGGGCGCACAGAGATAAGCCGGGATAGAGACCGGAGCGCCCTGCTTTCACGAATGACGATTGGACCGTTCGACTCGGATGCTTACTTGCCCTGGGGGCTTGGACTCGTGGCCGGGACATATCTGCCCTGAGCAGTCGTCATTCATGAGGGTAAGAAACGTTGCGTCAAGGTTGTTCCTGCGCCCCAGGAGACGCAGACTGTCAGCGTGCGGACAGGTGGGAAACGGCACGACGGCGACCTGAAAGGGTTGCTACCCTCAACGATCACGCGGGAAGACTGAACACCAAGCGGTGAGGATGACACTAGAGAAGCTAGGCGCACATAGGGGAGGATTACGGCGCCCGTGTGTCGAAGCGTTCCGCTGGACTGGCGCAATAGACCACCACACCCTTCGCGTTGGGTGAGCGCCACGCAAATACAAGGATGACGTTCGCACACATGCGGCGAGTCGGAGCCTTGAGCGTTTAGAGACCAGTGAAAAATATGTGCGCCCGCGTTCAGTTTTCCCGCTCCCTATTCCAGAAACAAACCCCATGATGCGCATGTGCGCGCGAGGAACAGTCATGCACATTTCCGCTGTTGGCGAAGGTTGGGGCTTGTGAGCGTAGATTTGGCGGACATTGCGCCGGGATCGAAAAGAGAAGCGAAGGGGGACCGTAGTTCCGATCCCCGCGACGCCGACCGCGTAGTCGCAATCCATTTATCCGAGATATTACACCAAACTTCGAGCGGCCCGCGTTGCTGGTGGTGCTCGCATCTGCTGAACGGTCGGGCCACGTGTTGCGACCCGCGCAAGGTTGGGCGTTAGCTCGCGATCTTGCGAAACACGCGCTCGCCCGGATAGTTGTTCTCGAAGAACCGCATCGCATCGGCGATCTGCTTCGGCGTATCGAGCACGGTCACGGACATGTGCATGCGGTTGTTCTTGTCGAACGCTGCGAACGTGATCTTTTGCGGTTGCTTGGCTTGCTCGTTCATCGCGCGTTCCCCTGGTTGTTTGCTGCCGATGTGTGAATACTACCTATTCGGTATGCAACAGTCAACGGTTATTTCGCTGTTTTATCACTTCTTAGATTCGAAGCTTCCAGGCACTACACGCGGCGCCACGGTAGAAGTGCGCGCGCCTCGCATATCCGTTGTTCGCGGGCGTGAAGCGGCTTGCTTTGCCTTCTTGGCGCGGTTTGCGCGTTGCTTGGCGACGGTTCGCTTTAGCTCGCGTATCTCGTCTTCTGTGAGAGTTCGGCGCCCGGCGAGAACGTCTTTTGCTGCCTGCTCGGTTTCCTTCTGTTTTTTCGACATTCTGTTAGCTGCCTCTTTCGTATTCCACCATGATACCGACTAAGCCCCGTCGTGCGGGGCATTGGGTTAAAGAGTCAAATCGTGAATGTGATATAGAACCGGGGATAAATCTTTGTTGACGTATTGCATTGCGTTACTAATCGCGTTTTCGTCATCAAACCCGCGTACTTGAACGGTTGCACTCCCTGAAGCATGTTCAAAATTGAACGTGATCTCGTATGTCTTCATGGCTTTCGGCATTTCGTTTCCCCTTGCTCGTTTCGTTTCAGTGATTGAATACTACCGTTTAGGTAGCGTAACAGTCAACAAGTATTTCAACTGTTGTTACTCAGGGTGATCCCTATGACGCAACTTACCCGCTATTCTTGGTTCATCGTCGGCTACGCTGCCCGCGTGCTTATCGCTGTACTGCCAGTGCTCCTGTTCATGGCAGGATTGATGGCGCTGCCTGCGAATGTGCCAGCGATCGCATGGTGGCTGTTGTGGCTTGCCTTCTGGTTACAGACGATCGATGTGTTGCGCGTCGGCTCGGGATTGGCGTCTATGGCTCGCCTAGCGTTCGGCATGTACGAACTGTGGCTATTCGAGCGAGCACAAAAGAAAGCGGCTGAACGAATCGGCCGGAAGTATCGGGATTTGGATTTCGATGCGCGATACGACTACCACTGGCGCACGTAACGCCTAGTGGATGCCGTAGATCAGCGCGCCGACGATCAGGAACAGCGCGAAGCCGCCCACGAAGGCGCCTAGAATCTTGAGCCCGTACGCGTCGCGCTGACGCCGCATGTCGATGATGTCTACCTTGATTCGTTTGGTCATGTTCGTTCCCCTGTTGTCTGTGCACTGTCGTTTAATGCCACAGACGGATGATGATTGCCGGGCCGAACGCGATTGCGAACAACACGGCGCCTAGAAAGAAATCTCGCATTTCAATCCTCAAGCATTGAATACTGTTGGAACGTCGGCACGTTCGCCGGGCGCGGCTTGTACCAGGGCGGGCGCGGTAAATCAGGGATGACCTGCGCTCCTGCCTTGATAGCGGCCTCGCGCTCCTCGAATCGCTCGTACACGGGCTTCCCGGTGACTCCACCTAGTGCGCGAGCCACTATCGCCCCCGGAAGCGTTGAGCGACCGCTACACACGCCACGAACAGGGCGAACGCCGCCCAGGTGAGCACTGGAAAGTAGATTGATGTCATGCGTCACCCTTCGGCGGGATCGTGGGCCAACGATGTGCGCTCATTGCTGCGACAACCGGCGCCACGAAAATGAACACGAGACACATGAACTGGAACAGCGTCGAGTGATATGCGGCGCTCATTGCGTGCCCCGATGTGTGATCCACCATGCGAGCCCGGCGAAGACGAACCAGACCGCCCAAGTTGCGTTATGCATTTGTACTCCTGTTACGGTAGTGGTTACGGACGAGCGAAAACACGAAAATCGTTCCGTGCTCGATAGCTTCCAACATGCCCGCGTGCTCTGATTGCAGCGGGCGATCTGATATTATTTTCATGTTTCCTCCCGTTTTGGTAGTGTGAATGAATACTACCCAAACGATAGCAAATGCGCAAACACTTATTTCATGAATCGTTGCCGCCAGTCCATTTTCGCCAGCGATCGTAGCTGAGCGCTCGTTGCGCCTTGGTCATCAGCGAGATACCAAGCGCCTCGAAATCGACGCGAGGCGTGCTAAGCCACGTTGCGCGCATGGCTCGTTCCCTCCATGCCTGCCACGCTAGATTGATGGCCTTGGCCGACGCGCGCTTGAAGTCCGGAACGGTTTCCCGCCACGCATCGAACTCCTGGCGCTCTGCGTCCTCGTTGGCCTCCTGCGCGTGCTCTTCGTCTAGCCAAATATCGGAAAAGCCGCCGTAGCGCTGTGTCGCCATCGTGCGGGCTTCTACGAGGTCAAGGGCAAACACATGCGCGATGGATATTGGCAGGCGCACACAGTACCGATTGAGGGTCATTTTATGACCTCTGGTTTCTGGGGCGGTGCTGACTTCAGCCCGAGCATTTCAAGCGTTAGCTCAATAGCCATCTCAGCAGCCATGTAGAAGTTGACGCCGGGCACAGATAGGCACTCAGTCGAGACTTCGTGGGCCAACTTAGCAATGCGATCTTCATCAATAAAACCGCCTGCATAGAGCCGAGTTCCCGCAGCGAAATCGTCTAAGTCCTCAACGACCGCCTCAATGTGCTTAAAGCCATCTGCGTCTTGGCAAACTTCGGCTACCCAAGTTGACCCGATCACCGCATCCCGCACGCTCTGCGCCTCAACCTTTTTGTTGGCATCAACAATATGGTCGGCAGCGTTTTGCGGGGGTTGGGGTGCGGCATAAAGCGGAATCCCTTTAACGTATGTTTCGCCGAAATCCATGCTGTAATAGTGATCCAATTTTTTCGTGTGCAAATGCACTTGGTCGCCGCACTTGTACGCCCATGCAAACGGCTCTTGGTCCGCTGGCGTGGCGCGTGCGGCTTGCCAAGCGCATGCATCGCGCCAGATTTGCCACGGTGTACGACTGGATACAGGCTCGCTCACGCTGTCGTATGCGCGAAAAGCAGTGCGCGATTCGCGATCATCGCCGTCGTATCGTTCAGTCATTTCCATCTTCCTTCGGCGCGCTGGCAGCGATAGCGTTGTCGACAATGTCCGCGATCATCGAGCGCGAAATTGATACTTGATGGTCGTTATTCCAGCGGGGCGAGCGGTCGCCGCACACCAGTGCTTTAATCTGCTTCAGCGCATCTACCGCATCAGCACTTGGCGCGCTGACAGTAATATCGTCTAGCAGTTTGTTCACTTCTCTGCACATGAGATAAATGTTGTCTTCGATGTTGGCCTGAAACCATTCCAACCCTTCGCCCGGAAACGCACCAAGGCGTACCATCGTCGCGCGCATCTTGGTTGCACACGCATGGCCGACATCAGCACTTGACGCCTCGCGAGTGGCGGCTTGCAGGATGGCGACGATACGAGTCTCGAAAAGCAACGGATTGTTGCTCATGTGCTCGAACGCTTCCTCGCTGCAATCGAGCCATGATTTATCGCCGCGCCCTCGGGCCTGATAGATCGCGCTCATAACGGCACCGCGCAACGTGGCAAGAAATTGTTGGTCAGTTCGCCGTTCGAACGATTGAGCGTGTTGCGGATTCCGCTCACGTCGTGCACGAAATTGAAATCATCGAACTTGTACAGCGTTTCCAATTCGAGCGGGCAACCGTTCGCGTGACACGCTGTGATGTCCATCGCGAGCGAAACAGCGTCGGGCAACTTCTGCCCCTGTTCCTTGGCGATGGCGACGTAACGCCGAACGATAGCGCCGATGAGAATTGATTCTTCCTTGGTTGCTGCGAACGAGACTGACATTTGAACTCCTGTTGTGATTACGCCAACACTACCGTACGGGTAGTATTGGCGTCAATGGTTATTTCAGTGTTCTGTGTTGCGAAACCCGACTATCGCGTGCGCGGCCTTGTGGCACTTCATGCAAAGCCACGTCACTTGCAACGGTTGGTCGTAGTCGAAATGATGTGCTTCGAGCCCGCGCTTGCGTTTGCAGGGATACGCGGCGCATACAGGCCACTTTTCCAGTTTCCCGCTCGCCAGGGCCGCTTTAACCGCCTGCTGTGCGTTGTAGCGCTTGGCTGATTTCTCGCGCCAGCGCTTTACTGCCGCGTTGTGTGCCTCGCGTTGCCGTATGGGACATGCGTAGGGCATATCAGTAGCACCGGAACTGCGCTGTTGCGTTCGTGGAAGCGCGAAGGGTCAGCCAGTCGCAATTTTCCTTTCGCGAGGCCACGAGGCACGCAAACGCGTCCGTAAAGGCCGTAACAACGTCGATCAAGCACCCGTCCGACTCGCGGAATACGTAAAACCGTTTCATTTCTTGCCCCTGCCGTGCGTTAGTGTCTGCGAATACTACCGTAATGGTATTTTCACGGTCAATACCTTTTTTGGAGTATTTGTATGCGTCCACTGTGTGGGGCGAAAACCCGCTCGGGCGCTCCATGTGCTGCAAAAGCGGTAAAGGGCGGGAAGCGTTGCCATGTGCACGGTGGAGCGAGCGCCGGGCCGGGTACGCCGAATGTGGCGCAAAACGCGACAAAGCACGGCATCTACGGCCGCACGGTACGAGAGCACGAGCGCGACCTACACGCTGAAATCAAGCGATCAGCCGGGAGCGTTGACGACGAGTTGGCGATCGTGCGGTTGCAACTCGTTCGAACCCTGGAAGCGCAGAACCGCGCGGAAGACAACGAGCACGACGGGTTGGAGCTACAGAAATTCAACGATAAAGAGGCTACCGAGTTTTCGGCTGGCCCGGAACGCATTTACGAGCGCGTTGACTACAACGCCCACATCGACCGGTTGACCGCGCGCATTGGAGCGCTCGAAAAGCTGCGCGCTGAACTGCTCGAACTGAACGGCGGCGACGGTAACGACGACGATTTGACGCGCACCGACACATTCATCGCGCCTGACGAACCTATCCCAGAAAAACCTATCCTGTAAAGGCTCACCAATGCTGATTCATGCCGTATGCGACATCGACGTATCAGGCGCCGAAGAGTATCAACGCGAGGGCAAAGCCTACCTAGATACTCTGCTCGACCTTCCTTGCACGCCTGAACTGATTGACGAAGCGCGGCGCGCGCTCTTGGCTATCCACCAACGAACGGTGACATACACCACGCGCATTGTGCTCACCGACGAAACCGGGAGGGTTCTGTGAGCCGCCAATACATCACGTCATGTCAGGTATTCCCGATCGGAAAGTACGCCATTGCGGACATTGAGGAAGCGATTCAAGAGGCATTCGACAACACGCGGCGCGATGGCATCGTAATGACGCGCCTACCTGATGGCGGGCTGATCGCCTCGCATCAGCAACCGTATGTCCCGTACTAAGGCGCGAGCAAGCGGCCCGACAAGCGTATTCGAATCGATCCAGCTAACACCGAAACAGGCGAACATTTATGCATGGGGATGGCAACCGAAGGCGCGATTCCGCGATGCGGTGTGCGGCCGACGATTTGGCAAGACGTTTCTTGGCGCAAAGGAAATGCGACGCGCTGCGCAGCTTGCGGCCCGTTGGAAAGTCTCACCCGATGATGAAATCTGGTATGCCGCCCCGACCTTTAAACAAGCTAAGCGCGTGTTTTGGCGAAGACTCAAGCGGGCGATACCGCGTGCATGGATGGACGGGAAGCCTAATGAGTCTGAGTGCTTTATTTTGCTGCGCTCCGGTCACATTATTCGAATTGTCGGTCTTAATGAGTATGACAACCTGCGCGGATCGGGTCTTTTCTTTGCCCTAGTCGATGAATGGGCCGACTGCCCTTACGAGGCCTGGAAAGAAGTCTTGCGCCCGATGCTCTCGACATGCAAGTACGAAATTGATGGGGTGAAATATGTCGGTGGTCATTGTTTGCGGATCGGGACGCCAAAGGGCTTTAATCACTGTTACGACTCATACGTGGCTGGTCAAGACGGTGGCGAACCAGATCATAAGTCATGGCTTTATACAAGCGTACAGGGTGGGAATGTCCCCCCGGAAGAAGTGGAAGCAGCACGCCGAACACTGGACCCCCGAACGTTCCGACAGGAATATGAGGGTTCATTCGAGAACTATTCTGGCCGCGTCTACTACGACTTTCATCGCAAGGAATCGGTCAAGCCGTGCTCGTTCGACCCGAAGTTAGCCGTTCATATCGGGATGGACTTCAACGTAAATCCCATGTCGGCGGTTGTTTGCCAAGAGCAAGCGGACGGCGAAATCTGGCAGATCGCTGAACACGTAATTCCCACATCAAACACCGACGAAATGGCGGGCGTGCTGCGCGATACGTACGGCCTGCCCTCGTTCGATCCCTCGGCGCCGAAGCTCGATCACATCACCATATACCCGGACCCTGCCGGGGCGCAGCGCAAGACCAGCGCCCAGGGGAAAACCGATATTTCGATCCTTCGCTCGTACGGCTTCAACGTCGTTTCGATGGACGCGCATCCGCTCATCCGCGATCGCGTCAACTACGTGAACGGTCGAATTAAATCAGCCGATGGCAAGCGCCATTTCTTTGTCGATCCCTCATGCAAGGAATCGATCAAATGCTATGAGCAATTGACCTACAAGGAAGGCACGAACGATCCCGATAAGGAATTGGGATTGGATCACGTACCGGATGCGCTCGGATATTACCTGTTCACCAAATTTGTTTATATCCCTGCGAAACGCGTTCAAAGCGACCACATGCAACGATAGGAGGTCATATCTGGAAGGCCCTAAAAGAGTCGTTTTCGAAAGATGCGGACCTTCCGCAACGATCGTTCGACATCATTTGCTACAACGCGATATTGGACGGCACGCAATACGATGCGCTGCCCCATTCGTTCCATACGGAAAAGTCGGACGCCGACGAGTACATTCCACTTCGCAAGCGCCGCCCTAGCGTTCGATACGCACTGTGCAACGCCGTTGTCGATGACTCGGTAGGATTGCTGTTCAGTGAAGAGCATTATCCAACGGCTGCGAGTGAAGACCCGAAAGCGGTTGAAACTATCGCGGCGATCGTGAAGGATTGCAAGCTGAACGAGGTAATGATCGATGCCGCTACGCGCGGTTCGGTCGGATCGATCGCAATCCAGATGCGCGTTTTGAAGAATCGGTTGTTCTTCAAGGTCATGCCGACGCAGTTTCTTACGCCGGTATGGCAGGATGACGCGCCCGACACGCTCAAGTCAATTACCGAGAAATACAAGACGAAGGGTAGCGCGCTCGCAGCGTCGGGATACCCAATCAAGTCCGACGATATGGCGGCTGATTTCTGGTTCCAACGCATTTGGGATACCAACGCCGAAAACTGGTTCGTACCCTGGCTTGTGAAGGGCTCCGATCCAGCCATTGTGCCGATGCGTGACGAAACCCGCAGCAAAACGCATTCACTCGGATTTGTGCCAATCGTCTGGATCAAGAACCTTCCGGGCGGCGATGACATCGACGGCGCCTGTACGTTCAAGCGCGCCATCGATACGAACATCGAGATTGACTATCTACTGTCGCAAGGCGGTCGCGCGCTCAAGTATGCGTCTGACCCTACCTTGATGATTAAGGAGCCCGCCACGGGCACGGGCAACACGCTCGTTAAGGGCGGCGGTAACGCGATCGTAGTATCGGAAAACGGCGACGCTAAGTTGCTGGAAATGACGGGCGGTAGCACTGATGCGCTACTCGAATTCGTCAGGCTCGCGCGTCAAGTGGCGCTTGAGTCGATCCACGGCAACAAGGCGGACGCTGACAAGATCGCCGCCGCACAGTCGGGGCGCGCTATGGAACTGATGAACCAAGCGCTTATCTGGCTGGCTGACAAGCTTCGCATCAGCTACGGCGAAACGGGCTTGCTCGCGCTCTACAACATGATCGTCAAGGCATCGAACAAATTCAACCTGAAAGATTCGGGCGGGAATGCGATCCCTGCTATCTCCACTGGCAAACCTATCTCGCTGCAATGGCCTGCATGGTATGCGCCGACGTGGACTGACAAAACCAACGAGGCGAACACGCTCAACACGCTCACGACGGGCGGATTGATGTCCAAGGAAACCGCAACCAAGTCGATTGCGGATCAATACGACATCGAAGACGTGCCAGCCGAACTTACCCGCATCAAAAACGAACAGCAAGCCGCTGCCGATGCAGCGCTCGCGCTCGCGGTAGCAACGAAGCCGGTCCCGGATTCTACCGGCGACTAAACCATCGGGTCGCCTGATGCGACTCTCTATTTATCAAAGGATTGGGCTTGATGCCCGGATCAACTATGCGTATTTCGAAACTTCTTGCAATGCTCCTGGGCTTTGGCCTCGTTCGTTCCTATGTGGATGACCCGGAAGGCGGCGGCGGAAACGTCAATCCCCCGGCAAATACACCGGCTCCGCGCGAATTGTTCTCCCGCGAATACGTCTCTGAAGTGCGTGAGGAAGCCAAGACATGGCGCCTCAAGGCGCAAGGTAGCGAGGCGACGATCAAGGAGCAAGCCGAAAAGATCGCCGCAGCGGAAGCCGCCGCAAATGAGCGCGTTACGGCCGCTGAGAAAGCCGCCAACGATCGCGTGTTGCGCGCAGAACTGAAAGCGGTTGCCGTGAAGGCGGGAATCGTGGACATGGACGCGTTGAAGCTGCTCGACCTGAGCAAGGTGAAGCTGAACGAAGACGGGACCATTGAAGGCGCCGATGCGCTGTTCGAGGAAGCCAAGAAATCGAAGCCGTACCTTTTCGGCGAACCGTCCACGTCCAGCACGCAAAAGACGCCGAAGCCTGTAACCGGTGAAAAGGTCGATGTACGCAAGCAAACGCCGGAAGAGTACGCGGCCTCGAAGGCTCAATACCTCGCCGACGCTCGGAAGCAGTAAGCCCGATCCAGTAACACCAGGTAGTTCACCAAAACCAAGCGGCCCGCACATTTGCGGGCCGTTTCTATTTCAAGGTCGCAAATGCCGATTAGCAATTTCCCCGCCGCTCTCCAACCGGCAATCCAGCAAGGCATGCTTGCCCGTGAGTTTCAAACGGGCCTGCAATCTTCGCTGACCTATCGAGACATCGCGGATCGCGAGAGTTTCCCGAACGCCATCGGTGAAACGGTCACGAAGACGCGCAAGGGCCTCAAGACCCCCGTCGAAACGCCGATGAACCCGTCGAACAACACCAATCTTGACAACGGCTTGACGCCCGCTGGCTGGACGATCGAACAATACGTTCTCGGCATCGACATGTACGGTGACACGATGGACCTGAACATGGTGACGACTGGCGTCGGCATCGCGTCGCAGTTCCTGAAGAATGCCGAAACGAACGGCATCCAGGCCATGCAGTCGCTTGACCGCATCGCGCGCAACAAGATTTTCGGCGCGTACTTGTCGGGCAATACCCGCGTTCGTACCACGCTCGGCGCGGCTGGCACGACGGTTTCCGTCGATGACATTCGCGGCTTCCAGCAAGCCTTTTCGAACGGCGTTCTTGTGCCGATTTCGAGCTCGTTCCCGCTGACCGTCACGGTTGGTTCGAACGTGTACACCTGCGTCGGCGCGACCGCTGACGGCTCGAACGTATCGACCGCTCCCAAGGGTGTGTCGGGCACGTTGACGTTCTCGACCAACGTTACGGTTCTCGATGGCACGGCCGGTAACGGCGTCGTCGCCGCTGTTGCATCGCTCATCATTCGCCCGAATGGTCGCGCATCTACCGCTGCGCTCATCGCAGGCGACACGTTGACGATGCAAGCCATCCTGAACGCGGTTGCTGCTCTGCGCTCGAACAAGGTTCCGACCGTTCGCGGCAAGTACAACGCTTATCTGGACGATCGCCAGTTGCTCGGCCTGTTCCAAGACCCCGATTTCAAGCTGTTGTATCGCGGCGCTTACCAGTCGGAAGCCTACGTTGCCGGTCAAGTCATCGAACTGATGGGCGTTCGCCTGATCCCGACCACGGAAAGCCCGCAGCAAGCATCGCTTGGCGCTGGCGTCATTCACCGCTGTTTCGTGTGCGGTCAAGGCGCATTGATCGAGGGCGATTTTGCCTCGACGGGTTACAGCAACATTCCCGAAGCTGAAGCCGGTTTGCTCGAAATGGTTGATGGCGTCGCAATGATCACGCGCGAACCGCTCGACCGATTGAAGCAAATTATCGCTCAGTCGTGGTACTGGATCGGCGGCTTTGCTGTGCCGACCGACATTACGGCGACAACCAACATCATCCCGACCGCGACGAATTCGTACTTCAAGCGCGGCGTGATCATCGAATCGCTGTAATCGACAACCGGGCCGCGTTGATATGCGGCCCGCCACAGGGCTAGAACAATGTCAGACGTACAAAGTAAGCCGGTAACCCCGGCGAAGGCCACCAAGGCCGAAAAAAAGGCCTCGCCGACGAAGCCGGAAACGGTCAATCGTGGTGATCTGCCCGAATCCGTCAAATTGGCGGCTCCGCACGGCTTTTATGACGAAGCGGGCGACCTTCAAGCGTGGCTCCAAGGCGAAACCGTCACGAGCCCCGAAGACATCGCATTGCTGATCGATCGCGGCGCCCGCCTGTATGGCATTGGCGACGAACCGGCCGAAACAGAAAAGGCCGCTTAATGGCCGCGCTGACGCCTGCTCAACTCGTGGATTGTCGTCGCTTTTGCGGGTTCCCGCTGTTCGGCGGTCAACCTGTCCAGGCGTTCGGCCATCGCTTCTATCAATGGTACGGCACGCTCGAATTTCGGATGGCTAACGCCTCTGACGATGAGCAAGTTGTGATCGTCAATTATCTGACTCAGTTGAACGCGCTTGAAGCTGCGATTTATACCGCGTCGGATAACTTGGACACTGCACAAGCGGCCGTCTGGACGCACAACAAGAACGAACAGCGCGACCGCGAAAATCTGTTTGACTCGACGCGGCGCCGACTGTGCGGTTTCTTCGGCATTCCGCCCGGCCCCGCACTTGCCGACTCGGGCGGCGGTATCACGATGGTGGTGTAAATGGACGGAACCAAGCTCCAATCGAAGATTTACATCGGTTACGGCAAGGCGGCGCTTCGGCTCGGATTGGCATTCGCACAGTACCGGCCATCGATGGCGATAAATCCTCTCTCATCGCCTCCCGTGAACCCTGCCTTGCTGGCATCGTTCAACGCTGAAGACATGAAATACGGCAAGCCGAACAAGTACGCGAAGCCGACTTGGTATTGCTTGGCCGATGGAACAGGCATGCAGGTATTCGATTACCTGATTCGGGGCGATAAGACGTACTTCATCGCCGCCATGCAACCGTTGCTTCCGATCTTGGCGGTTGATTGCAACCGCGTCATCAACATTACGCGCCCGCAGTTGCAGACGCAAGTCGGGGGCGTGACCGACTACGAAGGAACGACGGCGGCGAACGAAACGCCGCTCATGATCGGTTGGCCCGCGTCGATCCTGCAAGGCACGAAGGGGGAAAAAGGCGAGGTCCAGTTGCCCGGCGACGCGCGTAATCCCTGGTGGGCTGTGTTGCTGCCGTACACCGCAGGCGTAACGCTCGCATCCGGCGACATCATTGCGGATGACCTTGGGCGAAGGATGATCATTTCGAGCGCTGAATTAACAGATCTTGGTTGGCGCATAACCGCAATGCAAGGGCAAACCTAATGGCGGATTTATCCGACGTTCAAAACGTCTTGGTCGGGTTGATCGCCGGATGGCTGTATCCGAACGGGACTGCGCAGCAATCGTCGGTCGGATTTCCTGTCCGCGTCGGCTCGGGCTGGCCGACTCGCGCGACGCTCGATCCTGATTTGCTGGCGGGAACCGCGAATGTGACCGTGTATGCGACGCCAAACGAACGCAAAACAACCCGCTATCAACAGGGATGGCAACAGCAGACATCACGAACGCCCACACTGACCCTGACGGGTCAAGGGCAAACGGTGACAGTGGGCGGGACGAATCCCGCTCCCTACTCGCAACAGAATATCGCTGTGTTCGTGGATCATTCGCCGTACACGTACCCGGTTCAACCGACTGACACGCCAGCCACGATCGCCGCCGCGCTCGCTGCCATCATTCCAGGCGCTACCAGTGCGGGAGCCGTAGTAACGATTCCGGGCGCCATCGGCGCATTGCGCGTCGGCGGGACCGGTACAGCGGTCAAAGTTATCCGCAACCAATGTCGAATGTTTCAAATCGTGCTTTGGTGTTCTACGCCCGCGCAGCGCAACGCGCTCTCGAATCTGATCGACCCCCTACTTTCCGATTTGCGTTTCCTGACGCTGCCTGATGGCTTGTTCGCCCGGATCGTTTATCACAACAGCCCGCAACAAGACCTCGGCGAGAAAGCGAGGCTGTTCCGCAAAGACCTTATGTACATGGTCGATTTCGCCACGACGAAGACGCAAGGAACGGCTCAAGTAATCGTCGGCAAAACCATCGTTTCCGATCAAAACGGGAACCTCATCAAAACCATTGTCGAATAGGCGCACATGGCAACCAAGAAAGACGCGGCCCCGGCCCCGACGTTCGATTTTGAACTCGTCGTTATTCATCAATTCGGATTCATCGAGCGCGGTACGCGAATCAGCGACCCGGCGCAGATTGCCGAAATCCTCGCGGGCGAAAACGCTCACCACTGCCACAAGGTAGGAAAGCAAGACCCGCAGTAATCCCCCGAAACCCCGACATCAAGCCCGCCTCGTGCGGGCTTTTTGCATTGGAGCAAAGCCTTGCCAATTTATCAAGTCGGTCAATTGAACACGACGGCGCTTTCTGCCCCTGGCGTGTATCTCCAAATTCAACCGCCGCCCCTCATCATCAACGGCGTACCGTCCAATTTGCTTGGCGTGGTCGGCGTCGGCTCGTGGGGTCCGGTCAACTCGCCCACTCTCGTTGGTTCCCCGTCGAACGTGTTCACGTTCCTTGGGAACCCGGCCGTACGGAAGTATGACCTCGCAACGGCGATGGGAATTTTCTTCCTGATCGGCGCTACCGCCATCCAGTATGTTCGCGTCACTGACGGGACGGATACGGCCGCTACGGCGATCGTCAAGGATTCGGCTACAACCCCCGCCGCAGCGCTCAACCTGACCGCGTTCTATACCGGAACGGGCGGCAACACCATGACGGCGAACATGCTGCCGGGCACGAAAAACGGCACTTTCAAGCTTGTCATCGCGAAGCCGGGCATTCAGCCGGAAGTATTCGACAATCTTAGCGGCACCGGCAATGCGCTGTACGTCGCTGCCGCAAATGCCGTGAACAACGGTCAATCGAACGTGCGCGGCCCTTCGCAACTGTGCGTCGCGACTGCTGCCGCCAGCGCTGCCGCACCTGACGTTACGTCAACCTTCGCATTTTCCGCTGGCACGGATGGCACGGCTACTATCACCGATTCGATGCTCGTCGGCGTGGACGGCGTTGCAGGCGTTCGCAAAGGCATGTTCTGTCTTCGCGGAACCGGCGCTCAAGTCGGCGTCTTGCTCGATCACTCCGACCTGTCGGCCGCGTCTACCGTGCTTGCTTATGGTCTGTCGGAAGGCACGTACTTTGGCATGCAGTCCGCACCGGGCACGTCCACGGCTACCACAGCAACCGCGCTTAACACGGCGGGCGCAGATGGATACGGCCTCAAAGTCTGCGTCGGCGATTGGGTGACGTATTTCGACGGCTTCAATCAGCAAAATCGTTTGATCGGACCGACTACCTTTTGGGCTGCTGAACAGGCATCGCTCTCGCCCGAACGCTCGTCGCTGAATAAGCCGCTTCCGGGCATCGTATCGACGCAACGTGTCGCCCAAAAGCAACCGTATAGCGGCCCCGAAATCGGCGCTATCAAGCAAGCACGCCTTGACGTGATTACCAACCCGTCGCCGGGTGGAAATTACTACGCGATGCAAACCGGCGTGAACGTATCGAGCACGAACGGGCAACAAGGCGACAACTATACGCGCATGACCAACTATCTTGCCCTGACGCTCGCAAGCGCGTTCGGCAAGGTCATCGGCGAGAACCAGACGGATGACTTGCGTTCGGACACGCGAGCCGCAATTCAATCGTTCCTAACCAATCTCTGGCGCTCCAAGATGATTGGCGATGTTAACAATCCACAAGCCCTGCCGTTCAGCGTCGAAATTGATGCCGCGAACAACCCTGATCAACAGGTAGCGAATGGCTACATGACGGCGAACGTCATGGTGAAGTATCTGAGCGTCATTTACTACTTCGTCATCAACTTGCAAGGCGGTCAAACCGTCGTCATTCAATCCAGCCAAACGCCGAACGCCTAATCAGGCATCGCAACCGATGAGCCCCGCCAGTGTGCGGGGCTTTTTCATTTAAGGATACGAAATGCCTTTGAACGGCTTTACCGTTGGTCGCGATGTATCGACCTCGATTTCTACGCCGACCGGAACGCTTGCACTCTCGCTAATCACGAAGTTCACCGCGAAGCCGGATACGACGGACAAGAAGATCAAGGGGCTCGACGGCCGCACGCGTCACCTGATTTTCCCCGATGGCTGGACCGGCTCTTTTGAAGTCGAACGCCAGAACTCGCAGATTGACGACTTCTTTGCGGCGCAGGAATCGAACTATTACGCCGGTCTGAATCTACTCCCTTCGACCATTACCGAAACCATCAATGAAGTCGATGGATCGGTATCTCAATACCAATTCGTCGGCGTGATTTTCAAGCTCGATGACGCGGGCGATTTCGCGGGCGACGAGTCCGTAAAACAAAAGGTCACTTTCATGGCCGAAACAAGGATCAAGCTGGCATAACATGACCACTGTGAACATTCGAAACACCAAGAAAGCAGCGGCACAAACGCCGTCCGAACAACTCATCAAAGCGGCTGACTCTGCCGTTACGATCGACACGCCGAACGGCTTCAAGGTCACGCTCAAGAAACCGGGTGTTCTCAGTCAGTTCCGGCTTGTGAAGATGCTTGGCGATGCCGCCAAAAATCAAGTGTACGTCGGCATGATGCTACCGATGACATACGTTTCCGAAATCGACGGGAAAACGGTTGCTTATCCGAACAGCGAACGCGAATTGGAAGCGTTGATTACTCGGCTCGATGAAGACGGCGTAAATGCCGTAATGCAAGGCGTCGCGGAAAACTTCGGCGGTCAGGCAAACCCTGAAGCAGCCAAGGAAGACATAAAAAACTAGCGCGCTCTGTTCCGGTAAGCGAAGCGCTTTGGCTCGTTAGAAACGGCGTGCCGTTCGACGTTGCGTTCGCTCTTGACGACGTAACGCGAGCGGCATTTGCCATTAAGTTTTCTGAGTTTGAAGGCCACAAGTTTGATTACTCGAAAATGGAATTCAAAGAATGAGCGTATCTCGCACATTTACGAGCATGAATGCCTTCGCATCGCATCTTCTGATACGACAAGCGTTGGTCGTTGCGGAACTGCGAACAGGGCTGAAATTCGTTACACACGCGATTAAAGAAACTGCCAAGGCGGAACTCGGTCATTACCAGCCCGCCGTTGAACACTTCGAGGCGTGGAAAGAACTCGCCGACGCAACCAAGGAAAACCGGGTCAAAAAGGGTTTCACAGAAAACGATCCCTTGCTCGCTTCCGGCTCAATGCGCGAGTCTATTGACGATGAAGTTGTCGGGCTCGACGGGTATGTCGGCTCGGATCAAGATAAAGCTGTCTGGATGGAGCTAGGTACTGACAAGGCGCCCCCTCGTTCTTTCCTGGGTCCCGCCGTGATTCACAACGAGGACTTGATAAAAGAAGTCTTAGGTGCGGCACTCGTTACCGGTTTGCTCGGCGCAGGAACAACGTCTAGCACTGTCATGACGTCCAAGCGGATCAAGTAAGCGCGATGGCGAGTCGAACAAGCAGGTAGATTAACGGAACGCCGACGAGTAGCAGAAACAAGCAAAGTATTGTCCGACCCGTGACCCCAACGAACTTCCAAACCTGTTCGCGTCTCACGGGCGGCAATGTGCGCGACTGCACATTCAATGGGCGGATATTCGGATACTGAAAAAAATCGAAATGATCTGCCGCCCACTCATGGAGACGCAATTTAAAGGATGGTTTCATGTTTGAAGCCTTCAAAATCGGGATTAAGTTATCCCTTGTAAATGAAGTATCGCACGGCTTGATTGCGATGGCAAAAGACTTCAATAAGGCGGAATACGCCGCCGACAGTCTGCGCTCAAAAATCGCCAAGATGGGAACTGCGACAAAGTTTGCGTTTGGTGGCGCTATCGCAATGGGTGCGGGCGCCGCGATGCTCATGACGATGAAACCCGCGATAGACGCGGCTAAAAAGTGGGAAACAGCCAAGGCAAATTTCTCACTCTTTGGGATGGACTCGGCGACAAATAACGAGGCGTTCCGGTTCGCCCAGGCGATGAATATTGCAGGATCGACCTATGTTGATAACCTGCACAAAATGACGGAAGCGCAAGGCGCCTTCCGCGAATCGGGGTTGACTGGCCCTGAAGCCCTAGCGGGCGCAAAGCTCGCCGCTCCGATGCTTGCCCGGCTCGCCGTGGTTGCGAAGGCGCAGGGTCACGAAATGACCGAATCAGACGACGCAAGTTTGATTCGTGCCATCGAAATGTCGGGCGGTTTGAAGGATGCTGCTACGTTCAACAGCCGCGCCGATGCTATTTTCAAGTTGGTCGGCTCGTCTGGCGGTCAGGTCAAGTATGAAGACGTACGGGCTTTTTACGCCCGTGGCGGGGTTTCTGCAAAGGGGCTCACCGAAGAAGCATTGATGAAGTTCGAGCCGCTCATGGGCGAAATGAAGGGCACTAGCGCTGGAACCGCGCTGATGACTTCGTTTAACCGTTTGAACGGAATCGTCAAGCTGCCGAATCAGATCATCCACGAGTTGGTAAATTCGGGCTTGTGGAACGGCAAGAACATCGATTGGAACGCCCAGGGCGGCGCCAAGAATATCCGCTCTGAGGGCTTGCTTAAGGGCGCATCGCTGCTTCAAACGGACCCGGTTAAGTGGGAAAAAGAAGTACTTGAGCCCATGTACGCAAAAATGGGCTTGGTTACTCAGGATCAGAAAAACATCGAGAATGCGCGCCTGTTCGGTCGGACTGGCGGCACGCTGTTTTCGTTGATGCAGCAGCAGGAAGCGCCGATTGCTCGTTCTCCTGAAGCGATTCGCAAGCGTCTCGGTGTGAACGATTCATACGCCGATATGCAGAAGACCACGCAGGCGCAACAGAATGCAGTTGCGACGAACTGGCAAAACATTTTGACCAATATCGGAACGGCCATCCTTCCGAACGTCAACGCAGGATTGACGACGTTTAACCGGTTCCTTTCCAAAGTCGCCGACTTCACGCGAGATAATCCGGGCTTTGTCAGGTTCGCCATGTATGGCGCGCTCATGACTGCAACCGTATTGATCATCGGCGGCGCAATCGCAATGCTGGTCGCTGGATTTTTGCTGGTCGGTGGCCCTGTCTTGCTTTTCACGTCCCTCATAACAGGAATCGGCGCCGCGCTCTTGGCGCTTGTATATGCGATTGACTGGAAGGAGGCCGGTAACGAAATGACGGCCGGTTGGAACGCCATAAAGAATGGTTTTATGGGGTTCTTTTCGTGGCTCGGCGGCTTGTGGTCGCATCGGCCTGTTTGGATGGGGGGCGATGGCAAGTCGCTTATCGGGCCTGCTGATACCAATTCCGATAGCCAAAATTCCGAAAGCAAACCGGCGCCAAATGGTTCGCCGAATGTTCGCACGTCAAGCGACAAGACTACCGTCGTCCATACCAACGTCAATCTTGACGGAAAACAAGTCGCGGAAGTCGTGAGTAAGCATCAGGCGAACGCAACGACACACAGCACGAGCGCGGGCGCCTTCGATGGCGGCATGAACATGTCAACACCTGGGATGGGCTTCTAATGGCAGATATTGAACTCATCCTCGGCGATGTCACGTTCGCAGATACCGAAATCCCGGAACACATCGCCGTTAAGACCGGTCACAGAACGATCGTAACCAAGTTCGTTGGTGGAGCCCGAGACGTTCAGACGTTGGGCGCCGATCACGAGCCAATCGAGTTTTCAGGTTGGCTAATCGGCGAAAATGCATTGGAGCGAGCGCTCACCCTGAAGGGCATGAATGATGCCGGGTTTCCGCTCATCCTCTCGTGGTCCGAATTCCTGTATCAAGTGATCGTAGATGGCTTCGTGGCCGACTATGAGCGCGACTATCAAATTCCGTACAGCATACGGTTAGAGGTAGTTCAGGATTTGACTGCGCCATTAAACGGCGACGCTTCGGATTCAATCGATGATCTGGTCGGCGATGACATGAATGTTTGCACTGCCCTTTCGTCTTCTATCGGCGATTCGGGCTTGTCTTCTAACGTGTCATCGCTCGGTTCGGCCATCAGTGCCGTATCGTCTTTCGCGAGCGCGACCAAAGCGCAAATCAACTCGGTACTCACGCCGTTGGCGCAGGCTAGCGCCTACGTTGGAACGCTCATCACATCGACCGAAAACACGTTGCAAAGCGTAACGACGCTTGGCGGCATTCTCCCGAATAACCCTCTATCGCAAAACGTCGCCCGCATGACATCGCAGATTAACGCGATGACCAACCAGACGAACCTTGTTCAACTGAATAGCGTTCTCGGGCGAATGGGTGTCAACATCGGACAACTTAATAGCGGCGCGAAATCAGTTCAAGTCGGAGGCGGATCATTGTTTGATCTGGCAGCGAAGTATTATGGAAACGTCGCGGGGTGGGTCGGAATCTCTAAGGCAAATCCAAGCCTAAAGGGCGACACGAACATCAACGGTCCTCAAACGATCGCAATCCCGCCATATACCGGGGAGGTAACGGCACTTGTCTAAATCGACCGCGCGGGCGGTACGCGGCGCGGTCAAGTTGAACGATGAAATAGTCAAAGGATGGTCGGCGTTTAGCGTGGATAACAATTCCTTCGCGAACGCCGATACGTTCTCTTGCACGTTCATGGTGAACCAACTACAGCCCGACCGAAACGCGGCGTGGTTTTCGAATCAGAAGGATGGATACATTCAACTGTACGTCGGAACCCCGCCAAATTTGAATAGCTGGCATCCAGACGACTTGCCTAGTTGGATTTACGGGCAAATCGACAAAATAGATTACCTGCCCGAAGAGGGAAAAATTGAAGTTAGCGGGCGTGACCTTACCCGCATGTTTATCGATTCGAAGACGACTGAGAAATGGCAAAACAAAACTTCCTCGCAGATCGCGCAAATTCTCGCGCAGCGACACGGCATGACGGCGATAGTCACGCCAACAAAAACAACGGTCGGCAAGTACTATGAAATCGACCACGAGCAAATGCACGACGCGCGTACCGAATGGGACTTGCTCACGTTCCTAGCCCGCATTGAGCAATATGACGTGTATGTTCGCGGCAAGACATTGTTCTTTCAACCTAAGCCCGTCCCGGCTGATGTAACGCCTTTCCCTGTCGTATGGACGCCGCCAGACGGCGCTACAGGGTTCCCGACATGCAATGTTAAGGGATTGAAGCTTGGCCGTGCTCTGACCGTTTCAAGAGGCATTGTCGTAACCGTGCGTAGCTGGAACGACGCTGCGCAAAAGGTTTTCACATTCAGCTATCCGCCGAAAGCTGCGAAGTCTATTAAGCCGGGATCAGCAACGCTCCCTGGCGATGCTCAAAACTACTTTTACAACATCGGGAATCTTACCCAAGAAAAAGTAGTGCAGTACGCGCAAGCGAAGTATGCCGAACTGATTCAGCACGAAATGACATGCGAATTTGAATTGCCTGGTAATGACACGCTAGACGTTAGCAGCGTGCTCACGTTGCGCGGGACTGGAACCGCATGGGACCAGACATATTTCCCTGACTCCATCAGGCGCTCGCTCAGTTGGACTGGCGGTTACATGATGGACGTTCATTGTAAAAACCATTCCCCGGATTCCCAGGAGATAGCTCAATGAGCCGCGCATTTCAGCAGCTAAGCAACATGGCGCGGCAACAATCTGAATTGGCGTCGCGAGCTATCGCCAAGCCTCGCACTGGCGAGATAAGTTCGTACGATCCTAACAAGCACGCCGTCAAGGTGATCTTGCAGCCGGAAGGCGAAGAAGTTGCCGGATGGATTCCGTTAGGCGCCGTTGGCGTTGGGAAAGGATTCGGGGTAGCGACTGCTCCCAACATCGGCGACATGGTTCAGGTTGCGTTCAACGAGGGCGACAGCAAAGCCCCCCGCATAGTCGGTCGTTTCTTTTCGTCGGTCAACATGCCGCCAGCAATACCGGCTGGCGAGACGTGGATTTTCCACAAGAGCGGTAGTTATCTGAAATTCATGACGAACGGCGATGTTCGGCTCAATACGGCAGGAAACCTTATCGCCAACGTTGCGGGCGGCTTGACCGCAACCGTTGCCGGGGCACTCTCTGCAACAGTCCAAGGAGCGGCGTCGATCGTCTCTGCTACATCAGTCGCAATCACCGCCCCGATTATCAAGATTGGCGCAACGGGTCAGTCCCTGCTTCAGTTCGTAACCTCGGCAATGGTCTCCTTATTCAATAGCCACACGCATACATCATCCGGGTCAGGATCGCCGACCAGCATCCCGCTTCAGACGATGGGCGCAAGTCAACTAACCAGCACAGTACAAGGCGGTTAATGCCCGACATCTTCCATTATTGGGGGAATGATTTAACGGTATCAGCGACAGGCGACATACTAATCGCGGACGATTCGGATTCGACCACGCAACAGATATTGCGCGCGCTCATGACGAATCCCGCGTGGAACGACTCGGCGGGAAACCCTATCGCGTCGGCGGACTATTCGGACCATCCTAATTTTGGGGCGGGTCTTCCTCGAAAGATCGGCTCAACACTGAGCGCTCCTTATATCCGCGCACTAGTCCGGTCTGTTGTTCTATCGTTTCCCTCTGTCTCTCGCTCCCCCTCACCGACTATCGACGTGGCCTCGTTTAACGACGGCGCGACCATAACAATTGCGTACGTCAACCTTGTAACGGGGGAGACTGACACGCTATCTTTCGACATCAATAAATGACCGTAAATAGCCAGTCTTTTACGCAGATAATTACCGGCTATGCATCCGTCGTTCAGGGTGCGGCGTCGGTCCTAGTCAACTTCGTTATAGGCTCGATCTTGCGGGCGATCGGCGAAGGAACTGCATGGGTCGCAATGTGGCTTCAATCGCTTATCCTGAATGCGATCGCGCTAACTCGCGCCGTAACTTCGAATGGTGCTGATCTTGATTCGTGGCTCGCTCAATTCGGGTTCGCCCGTTTAGCCCCGACGCCCGCAAGCGGGCAAGTCACGTTCGCTAGATTTACGCCAACTCAACAAGCACTAATCCCGGTCCTCTCGATTGTCCAGACTGGCGACGGCACACAGCAATATCAAGTAATAGCGGACACAAGCAACCCTGCGTACAGCGTAACGCTAGGCGGGTTTGTTATCCCCGCTGGAACCGCGTCGGTGACTTGTTCGGTTGTCGGAATCACGCCGGGTAATAACTCGCTGAACTTGCCCGATGCATCCGGCAATGTATCTGCCGGGACAATCAGCGCGCTTTTCCAGTCCATCAGCGGCGTAGATACCGTATCCAATGCGCTTGCGTTTTCCAATGGCGTAAATGCTGAAAGCGATGCATCGGCTCGAATTCGATTCGTTGGCTACCTTGCCTCTCTCGCGCGAGCAACGAAGCAAGCAATTGGCGCAGCTATCACGGCGCTTGGCTCGAACTTCACATTCACCATAACTGAGAACCAGACGTATGCGGGTGTTACTCAGATGGGATATTTCTATGTCGTCGTAGATGACGGCTCAGGAGCCCCTCCCGCCCCAACTCTCGCAACCGTATCAAATGCTATCGATGTCGTGCGACCTTTCACGTCAACGTTCGGTGTCTTCGGCCCCGTCGATGTGTTCGCTGTCGTGTCGATGTCGATACAAACTACGTCCGTAGGTGCAGGGCATTCAGCTACCGCCGCTCTGGTAGCGCAGGCAATCACAGCTTATGTGAATTCCCTGACTCTCGGTCAAAGCCTGTCTTATTTTCGTCTTGGTCAAGTCGCTCTAGATGCGTCGTCTGACGTGACTAGCATACTTAGTTACACGCTCAACGGTGGCACTGCCGACGTTCTGGCTACGAACAAGCAAGTCATCAAGACGAATTCTGTATCGGTGATTTAATGACAGGTGACCAAGCAGACATTTTTGCACGCCTTAGTGAGCGCATTCCGAAAGGCTGGTTCGGCTCATTTCATCCGTTGTTAGATGCCATCTTGAGGGGCGTATCGAACGCGCTGTCTGCCGTTTATTCGGCATATGCGTACATGGTCTTGCAGACGCGTTTGCAAACATCGACGGATGGTTGGCTAGACCTCTTAGCGGCTGATTATTTCGGTCCTAATGGATTGCCTCGCAATCCGGGTGAATCTGATTCGGCCTACCGGAACCGGATAAAGATCAACATCATCAGAGAGCGAGGAACAAGGGCCGCTGTCGTCAAGATACTTACAGACTTGACCGGGCGCGCGCCGACGATCATAGAGCCGCAACGTCCAGCAGATACGGGCGTTTATGGCGGGCCTCTCATTGGGTATGGCGTCGCTGGCTCGTACGGCTCGCGCATGCTTGCCTATCAGGCGTTCGTTACTGCATACCGCCCTCTTGGTTCCGGCATTCCAAATGTAGGCGGCTACGGCACTTCGGTTGGTGGCTACTCTCGCGGATCGCAACTCGAATACGCAAACATTTCAAGTTCACAGACCGGAATCACTGACGCGCAGATATACGCCGCTGTCGCCTCCGTTATCCCTGTGGCAACGATAGCTTGGATGCGAATCCAAAACTAACCAGCAATGCCCCGCACAAAGGCACCGCGCTCGCGGGGCTTTTTCTTTTTCAGGAACTAAAACGAATGGATCGCCAGATCGTATATGCGGGAAGTATCCCGCTTGAAACCGACATTCTCAACACGAACCGATTTGCGTTGACTGCACTAGGAATGCTAATGCAAGACGTGTTCGGAACAAGCAATCTGTTTTCGGGCCTTGGATGCGTTCCTGCCATTCCCGCGTCGCTCGCAGTTACGATCAACGCAGGGTCCGCGTACGCGCTTCAAAATTTGGACAACACGCCGTATTCGTCCTTGCCCGCAGACATCGCGCATCAGTTGGTCAAGCAGGGTGTCATGCTGAACTCGCAGACGCTTGCGATTGCTGCGCCACTAACCTCTGGCTTTTCTATCAATTACCTGGTCTCTGCGAACTTTGTTGAAGCAGATGTTAATCCAGTCGTCTTGCCTTACTACAATGCATCAAATCCTACCCAGGCGTTTAGCGGGCCAAACGGAACGGGGGTTGCACAGAACACGACCCGGCAGGACACTGTTCAGCTAACCCTTACAGCGGGTGCCGCTGCAACTAGCGGAACTCAGGCAACGCCCGCCACTCCTATCGGCACTACTGCGTTGTACGTCATCACAGTAGCGTTTGGTCAAACAACCATTACAGCCGCGAATATATCGAAGGTTTCGGGTGCTCCGTTTCTAGGAAATTCGTTGCTTGCGCAGATTCAAGGCGCTCCGTCTGGTCCGATCGGCTCGGCATCAAACTTGAAGGCTGCTAACACTATTCTCGGGCAAACGCTTAATTTCACGGCCGATGAAATCGTTGTTGGAACGGCTATCGGCGGGCAAGCCTTTAGACTCGGCGCGTTTAACCAGACGGTTAATACGGCTACCACTGGCGCTGGCGGCATGGATACGGGAGCGCCGCCAAACAGCGGATTTCTGGCGATCTACGCTCTTTACAATCCGACTACGGGCGCACAAAGCATCCTCGCAAAAAACGCGACTTCAGGCGTTCAGCCGACAGTGTACGGCGGTGCGAACCTGCCCGCTGGATATACAGCGTCCGCATTGATTGCTGTGTGGCCTACAAGCTCCACCGGAAAATTCAATGGTGGATACCAGCGTAATAGGAAGTTCATTTTCCCGCAGATAAACGTACTAACGACTGCTACGCCCCAAGCGTCTTATACGCTTCTGTCCGTAGCGGTGTGCGTTCCTCCGAATGCTATTTCTGCGAATGGAAACCTGCAAGTATCATCCTCTTCCTCTTCCTCGCTCGGCCTAAACGTCGCAACTGACGCTTCAGGCTCCGGCCTGTACGGGTTGGGCGCAAACGGTGTGAGCGTTGCAGGCGGCTTCGTAATCGACATCACAACGCCGCAAACGATCTATTACATCGCGCTCAATTCGACCGGAACGCCGTCATTCACAATCAGCCTTAGCGGATACACAATCTGATGAACACGATTTTTGTAGCGTTTTCGGACGCATCCGAAACGTCGATTAGTTCGGTTTTTGGGTGCGCGCAGGACACATCTGCATTCCCGTATCAGGGTAGCGTTGGAGCCGACGATTCGCGCTATAAAGAATTCTACGAATCGATACCGGCTCCGGTCGCCAAGGAGTGGCCCACGCCTGCCTAGAGGAGCGATTTGACAATCGGGGCTAAAACGTCTGCTTCGTTCTTAGCCTTGATTGCGTATAGCGCGTCGTTTGGGTGGAGGCAATCAGAAAGCATTGCTTGCCAATTCGGCATCGCTGAAATGATCCCGTAATTGTCAACGATCGGAACGTTTTCCGATGCCGCAACAGCCTTCAGTGCATCGACGTACTGAGGAAGGATCGGCACGCGGACTGCCTCGCACGTCGGGTTTGGCGTGTACACAACTACCTTCTTTCCAGCGGACTTGGCGCCCTCGATAAGGGCAACCATGTAGCCTTTGTATTGGTCAACGCTTTCGTTAATGGTCCCGTCTCGCTGCGTGACTGAGAAAAACGCATCGTTCAAGGAAAAATTGAACGTAACGATTTGCGCTTTTGATGCCGCAATTTCGTTGAACCATGCCCCGTGTGTTCCATCTGTTCCATTGAGCAATTGGGATGCTTCCGTGCCGCCAACGCCCTGGTTTGATACCGTCACCGTCGTACCAAACTGCGCCTGCAAGTAGCTCTGCAGTTCTACCGGTTCAGACGCCGATGTATTAGCGCCAACGCCGTTATTCACTTGCCATCCGGCAGTTGTCGAATCGCCGTATTCGGCGATAAGTACCGAATTTGGAGCTTTCGCTACAACTGGCGCGGGCGCGGTTGATCCTCCCCCACCGCCTCCGCACGCGCTGCATGCAATCACGACCACTCCCATAAGGCACCCGACTAAACCTCGCGACATTTTCTCCCCCGCTGCTTTTTTGTTCGAGAGACGAATCATATCTGCTTTCATTTCTAACCCCTTCGCGTGTTCGATGGAAGAACAATACTACCTTTACGGTAGCAGTTCAAGAGCTATTTTTAAAAACTAGGAAATAGATGGATTTTCAAACACTCAACACGTGGCTGATCCTGTTTGCGGGTGGGGCTGGCGTGGTGCTGTGGTGGCTGTTCCGAAGCCTGCATGCCAAGGTGGATCAAACAGACCGCGATTCGAACTTGGCTGCTGACTGGATCAAGGATGACCTAGCGAAATTCAAACTCCATTGCGCCGAAACGTACGTTACGACCACAGCGCTTACGTCATCCATAGAAACGATGAACCGCGCCGTTGATGCGATCTTCAAGAAGCTAGAGCGCATTGACGAAAAACTAGACCGGAAGGCGGATAAACCATGATCGTCACTCCTGCTTTATTGATGGCAACGGTGCAGCCGTTGATCGTTAGTGCGGAACGATGGGCGGCGCCATTGCAGGCCGCGTGCGTCAAGTACTCCATCAACACGCCGCAACGTCTCGCCGCATTCTTGGCTCAGATTGGTCACGAAAGCGCGGGCCTGAAGCTTTTGTCGGAATCGTTCGATTACGCAATCCCTGCTTTGATGGCGACCTTTCCTCGCGTCATGACCTATGCCGTTGCAGTGAAGCTCGGGCGGCAACCCTCAGAAAAGGCCGTCCCCATCGCCCGCCAAACGCAGATTGCAAACATGGTCTACGGGAACCGCTACGGTAACGGTGGAACGGCATCCTGCGACGGCTGGAAGTACCGGGGCTCGGGGCCGGTTCAAACCACGTTCCTCGCGAACTTCCAGGCGGCGAAGGAAGGGACGGGTATCGACATCGTTGCAAACCCTGACCTTGTCCGAACCGACGCGGCAACGGGCGCGATGGTTGCCGGGTTCTACTGGATCAATCACGGTCTGAACAGCCTCGCTGAATCCGGCGATTTCGACGCCATAACGAAGCGCATCAACCCGGCAATGCTCGGCAAGGAAGACCGCGACGCGCGTTATGCGCGCTGTAAGGCCGCTCTCGGCATCTAGCCAAATCACAATCGAATCAAGCCTGCTGCGTGCGGGCTTTTTTTGCGTCTGGACATCATGGCAATAGAACACGAACACGAGCAACACGAAACAATCGTTATCGATATTTTTTACCCCGATCATTCGCCGCGCAAGGAGTCGGCGTTATTTTCCCGCACCAAACATCACCTAATAAAGGTTCTCGATACTCCTTGTTGGGTTTGCGGAACGAAAGAAAAGCGCGAGGTTCACCATTTCCATGCGGAATGGGCGGATACCGAAGGTATCGATTGGATAAAGATGCGCGCGATTCATCCAAACTTCGATTGGTCAACGTTCAAAGAAGACTCTGACTTCATCGACTCGGAATACAACATGGTCGTTCTCTGCGAAAAACATCATCGCGGCAAAGACCACGGCATTCACCTGTTGCCATATCCGATCTGGATTATGCAACGCAATCAACTTTCTAGTTTCACATTCTCCCCTGACGAGGCCATTCAATGAACGACGTTCTATTGAAAATGATTTCGGTCGGGTTTCTCGTGCTTGCGTGGATCGCTTGCGATTTGCTGCACATTAATGACCCGGTTCTTTTCGCCATGCTCGGGACGCTAATCAGCGCTGTCCCGATTTGGCACGCAGCAACCAACCTTCCTTTCAGCATTCCCGCGAAAGCGCCTGCATCTATATAAGGCTATCCCCATGAAATCGGTATTCCTCGCGGCTCTGGCCGCTATCATCGTTTGCGCTTGCGCCGCCCCCGCTCCCGTTACTCCCGCTGAAACTGCGCAATTAATCGCGAACGTTCAAAACGTCGTCTCGAAGCAATGCACTGTGATTCAGCCGGTACTTGCCGATATGACGATCCTGAATCAGGCGAATGCATCGGCGCTCGCCGATTTATCGCTCGCATCGACGGATATTGGCAAAATCTGCGCTCTGGCGGCTTCGCCGGTCGCATCAGGTGTGAGCGTGACGCTTTCGCTTGCGGACGTTGCCACGGCCGTAAATGAGGGCGTTCCGAAGCTCCTGACCGTGATCGCCGCCTCTGCCCTGCCCGATCCGCAGCGGACAGCCGCAGAACTTGCGATCACGGGAGCCCAGGCGGTGATTTCCATCGCGCTCGCGAAGGCGCAATAACATGAGCGCGTTTCTCTCCGAACTCCAAGTGGAGAACGCGACGCCGCGAGATGATGGGACATGGCGGTTGACGGCGCCGCTCGTCTATCAATCGGACGTGGCCGGGCAGACTTTCACAGTTCCCCCAGGATTCGTCACGAACTTCGCATCGGTGCCCCGCCTGATCGTCGCCTATGCGCTTTTCGGAAACACTTCGAACGAGGCAGCGACGGTACATGACTTTCTGTACTCGAAGCCCGCCAAGGTCCCGCGCGATGTCGCTGATGCTGTTTTCAAGGAAGCATCAGCGGTGACAGGCGTTGCAGCGTGGCGCCGCTTCTGCATGTGGGCGGGCGTGCGGCTATTTGGCGGTTCGCACTACAATACGGCAATGTAGAGCGCGGCTCGAAACAATCGCTTGGTGTGCCGATACGGTGCCAAGGCTCCAAAGAAAACACCTAAGCGATTGTTTTAAAACGCGTTTCACGTTCCATATAACCCATATAATACCCCTTTCCTCCCATTTTCCTACTACCGTTAAGTGCTTGATTTGTATAGGTGTGTCGGAATAAATAGCGAAAAACCAAGGGGATAAGGACAAAAAAGCTATTCTATTTACTACCGTTACGATAGTTTTTACCCTTGTCCCGTTCGTATCAGTGTGCCAAGATAGGTGCCACGGCATTCGGTAACGGGGATTGATAAAAGTGGGAACGATAACACCGCGCATAAAAGCAGACGGAACGACTTCTTACAAGGCTCAGGTTCGCATTCGGCGCGGCGGCAAGGTGATCCATCAGGAAACAGAAACCTTCGATCGTCGGCAGGCTGCTTCGGCCTGGGCGAAGAAAAGGGAGACGGAACTTGCGAAGCCGGGAGCAATTGAAGAGGCGAAATCCGACGATCCGATGTTAGCAGACATCATTGATCGTTACCTCAACGAGGCGCAACGCGAGCTAGGCAAGAGCAAGCGCAACGCCTTGTTGATGATCAAGAACGGAAAACTTGGGGAAATGCGCGGGTCCGCAATAACCAGCAACACACTGGTTCAATGGGGAATATCGATCGGGCGTGCGCCTGTCACAGTATCGGGATACTTTTCGCACCTGAAAACCATATTCAAGATTGCTCGCCCGGCTTGGGGATACCCGCTAAGCAAGGCAACGATAATGGAAGCGCTCGACGTTTTGTCTGAATTGGGGATAACTGGAACGTCGGATAGTAGAGACAGGCGCCCGACCTTAGACGAACTGAGCCGGATTATTGAGTACATTCGCACGAAGCGAATGGCGAACCCCGCTCTTTTCCCGTATGACTTGATTATCCTGTTTGCCGTGTTTTCCGCGAGGCGCAGAAGCGAGATTGCCCGAATGAAATGGACGGACATCGACCAAGCAGGATCGCGCTTACTCGTGTTTGACATGAAAGACCCGAAAAAGAAAATCGGGAATCATATTTGGGTTGACCTAACACCAGAAGCTGTACGCATAGCGCGCGCAGCACCAAGAACACACGATGAGTTAATTTTTCCCTGTTCAGTTGCTGCAATCAGTGGGGAGTTTGAAGAGGCTTGCGAAAAGTTAGAGATAGATGACTTACGATTTCACGACTTGCGGCACGAAGGGGTAAGCCGACTTTTCGAACTTGGAATGAGCATTCCAGCGGTTGCAATGATGTCAGGCCACAAGACATGGGTTCATCTGAAGCGGTACGCGCATATACATGCGTTTGGTGATAAATACGCGAAGTGGAAATGGCTTGATATTGTCGCGCCACTTCCACAACTTCCGCTCGGTCATAAGCGCCCGCAGAGTTGATCGCGCTCCTTTACCGCCGCTGCCCGCTGCGCGTCAATGTAATCCGCCAAGTCTTGGACGTAGACGCCCTTAGCGGCCTTCTGGCTTCGCTCTGCCCGAACAACCGGAATCGGGATTTCGCCACGACCAATTTTCATCAGAAACTTGTCAAGCTCAAGGTGAGAAAAGTATTCGCGCCGAACCTCATCGATCGGGATAACGGCTCTAGCTCCAAACTGAGCCATCAGTAAGAAAACGGTGTTCATGCTCTCAGTGCTTCCATTTCGAATTTGATTTGACAGGTCTTCACGAGCCCGGCCGCGTACTCGCCCGACATTTCCAATGCATCGGCACGCATCGCGGCAACCGATTTGCGGGCCGCGTCGATGTCCGCTTGGTCGATGTCGTCACCACTTTCCAGGCGCGAGACTAGCCCAAGCAATCCAGAACTAACCAACGGCTTTCCCTGGCGCTCGCGGTGCAGATCGAATGCATCCGTTAGGCCACGCATACTTGGCGCGAGTGCGTAATGGTTGCCGTCGATTTGATCGTTGAACAGCGGCCGATCATCTGGATCAATCGAAATTTCGCCATCACGCTCAAGACGATCAAGGATTGACTCGACCGGCCCGAACACGGCCGCGACCTTCCAGGGCTCTGTACGAAGGGTTTTACCTGCGTTCCACTTAGGAACGTATTTCTTGCGCGGCTTAGTACTGCGTGCCATGATCATCCCCAAAAATCTTCCGCAACATAGCCTTGTCTTTTGCGAGGTCATTTCCCGAACGCCCGCGCCAGAAAATCAGCACGATCAAAAGGGCCACGGCGTAGCCCGAAGCAGCTACAAGAATTTGAAATGTCGTCATGATCTACGGCTCACGGGTTCGGCTATGTTTGCGGCGCGCAAGGACGCTTCGTAGCCTTCAAGGTTGCCCCAGTTGTGGGACGGGCATTGCTGTATAGCAACGTTGGATTCAAAAACTTCGATCTTGGTGTACCGGGAATCCTGCGATGGATTCCATACTTTTCCCTCTTTTACGAGAGCCTTCAATGCATCGTGAATCAGCGACTTGGGGGAGCCTGGAAACAGCTTTTCAATTTCCGCTCTACCGTATTCGCGCCCGGTTTTCATGGCATCAAGCAACTGCTGTTTCAACGTTTTCGTTATCGGCATGGACTCGTTCTTTCTCGGGCAAATACTTCAGTAGTGCAGATTGTGTTTCGATGATCAAATCCATTTCGCTGAACCCGTACATTGCATAAAACAATTCAACGTTCAGTGCGTGGATTCCCTCTTTACTATCGACGTGATGATGCGGACAAAGCGGAATGGTTAGCCAGTTCGAAGCCCTTCCCCATCCGCCTCGACCGTGGATCATGTGGTGGACAAGGGCGGGCGTATCGTTGAATCCCAATCGTCTGCACACACAACACCCAAGTCCCGCTACATGACCCATGTATCGCCGTTCTGCTGCCGTGACTGTCTTCGCCATTCAATCCAATTTTGGTAGTATTCGTGGACGTGACTTATCGCGCGATTAGCTGCGCGAACATGTTAGGAATTTTTCCCTTCTTCGCTGCGTACCGTGCACGAATCAAAATTCTATTTTTGTCGCGGTATCGCTTCGAGTACACAGAGTTCGGTTGATTCTCAGGTTTTGGCGCATCTTTCCGTTTGCCAAGCCGGTAAACGGCTGCATGTCTGCCATTTCCTTTTTTACCGTCGTGGTGAGTCCATTCGACAATATGAACCAGTCCTTTTTCCTTCAACTGTTTCATCGCACGCCATACCGTGGAATGGCACAAACTCAATTCGGCCTCAAGCTCGGCGATTGAATAATCGTGATCGCGTAGCATTGTGCGAATTCGGTTTCCTGCTAATGGCTGCATTTATCTCTTCCAGATAAAATTCGATAGCTCCAATATACTCCTATTTAGGTAGTATATCAAAGCGTGTTTTTACATATTCTCGTAGCCTTTCGGCGCGGGAAGCTTGATGTTGTTGTTTGCGCACCAAGCCACCACGTATTCAATCAGGCTCGACATTCTGGAAACGCCCATTTGCGCGGATGACTCCCGGATATTTACCCATTCGCCTTCTAGCCCTGGAACCATATCGGACCCCAAGCCAGTAGCGATCGCGTGAGCGCTGATCATGAGTGTTTTCCATTGAACGGGATTCAACCGCCGACCGTGCCAAGTTGCTTGTTTAGCTATGGCTCCGAACGTTCCATGGAGCATGGCGTTCTGGTCCAGCGTTCGAGTCGGAGGCTGAAGCGTCATGAACCAGCCATCGGGCGCGTTGACGAACGCTTGGGCCAAATTTTGACGGGTCTGTTCGCAGAGGCGGGATACTATCTTGTCGCTCACAGTACGGGCTCTCCGAACGAGAGGTATTTTAGAATCGCATCGCGGGCTTCATCCCAACCCTTGCAGACTGCGACGTAATACCCCTCGAATCGAAGGGCCGCGATCATGTCTCGCTGTGTTTCGCTCAGTACCCCGCCCTTTCGGCGCTTTAGTTCGATGTACATTCCAGCGTAGATGCCGGAACGCTTCGCGATGATTACATCGGGCACGCCTGCTTTGACTCCCTCTTTCTTGAGTCGTACGGCCGTCCTGAGGCTTCGCTTGCCGCCGTTTGGTACGTGGTAGGCAATCAACTTCGGGAACGCCAGCGCGAGCCATTTGAACAGCGCTATTTGCTCGTCGCTTTCTTGGGGTATGTCGATCTTTCCTGCTGTCTGCTTCAAAGCGTTTTCCCCGACTTGATGAATTTCCACAGTTCGCGCTTTGCGACCTCTGCAATCGCATCGCCGCACCTTTGCCTGATACTGTGAACGAGGTTTTGCGCAGGAACGAAGTTCCCGCGCTGGCCGTAGTGAGCCGCTTCCTTAAATGCTGCAAGGCAAGCGGTCTTGTGCTCTTCGACGGTCACTTTTAGAACGGAATCAGGTCCAACTCTCGTTCAGGCTGAAGTTCCAGCAAGAGCGGTTGAAAGGTCATTGCCTTGTACGCGTTGCGCGCCATGCGAATGTCGCCCTCGCAGTAGTCGGCGACTTCATCAATCCGGCCCGCCTGAACGAAATCCCAAACCTTAGAGCCGTCGATGCCATCCGGCTTGCCAGCGATTCCAAGCGCTGCGCACAGTGCATCGAGCGAGACAGAGCCTTGCGCGCCAGCCCAACGCGTCATCGTGTCGAAAATTTGCTCGTCCCAGGGTTTCGCCTGGAAAGGTATTATTGACGGCGGCTTGATACCCAAGATGACGGCGCGTTGGAAAAGGAACCGCAAATCAAACTGTGCGATGTAATGACCGACGAACAGCGGCGCGCGCATCGAGTTCGGGTTGTAGCTGTCGGCGATCGCCTCGAATGCCTGATGAATGATTTCGCTCTCGCTGCCTGGGTTTTCCCAATCGCTGCGATAGATCGAAAACGGCGCCGTGTCATCGAACGCCAGCCCAACAACGGCGATTTGACCGGCCGCACCATTGAAGCTCGTCTTGCGATATTCGGCTTGAGCGACTTCCTCGGATTTTTCTTCCTTGAAGCGTTCCGCCCACAACTCGAGCGCACGATCCTTGCTTGTGAACTTGATTTCGCTCGGGTCTGTCATTCCGAGGTCCGCGCATGCCTTTTCTTTCGTGAGACCGGACGGTGCCTTGAAATCCTGCTGTACTGCTGCACGGAACGCATCGAGAGCGCCCGGACGCTGGTCCGGGATCGTCTCGATGTCCAAAGTAACAACGTTGTCGGTATTCATCTTAAATCCTTTTTTGGTAGTGATCTTGGGCGAAAAAATGGCCTGTAGCTTGTTCGCTAAAGGCCGTTGCGCTAGCCAGTGAGATAACTATACATGCTATCAAACCGTTTTGGTAGTATTTTGCGTTAAAAAAGCGGATCGAATGCGCCAACCATCTGCCGCGCCTGGCGCAACTCGGATTGAGCACTACGGAATTGCTCGCTTTGCAACGTCGCCCGGTTCTCGGCGTCGATCACATCGAACAGTTCCTTGCTGATGCCGACGAGTTCACGGGCAAGTTCTACCGTCTCCGGGCGAACACCATTAAGCATGGTATTGCTGAGGGCGTGAAGCTTGGTAGTGGCCTGCATGTACTTTTCTGCGCTGTTCATCGTGGAATCCGTCCGTGGGTTTTTAGTGTCGCCACGCCCTGCAAAAGTTGGTGCAAGGCGAAGCAATGGTTGCAATGGTGCGTCAAAGCGGTGAACCAGTTCGACAACACATACATCGGAAATTCGTGCTCGGTTCCGCACGTTCCGCACGCGTATCCCGTGGGATGCGCTAGGGTTGTGCGGATACGTTTCATGCCAGGGCGGATTCGACAAGCATCGCTTTGTCGATCGCTTCGCGGGCCGTGTCGCCCGTCGCGATACTGGCCCCCGACGAATTGAGGACGCTGTAGCGCGTCCCGTTCGTCTCGATGGCGCATTGTTGCTCGGCGATGAAGTCAAGGCGCTGCGTGTCCGTGGTGACTGGCTCGCTGGCCGTCTTCATGTGCTTGGCACTGGCTTTCGTCTTGCCCGCCGCCTTCGCTACCCTGACGCCTTCTTGAAGGTGCTCTACTGCGCCCGCGCCCTTCTGCTTGATGGCTTTGATGGCAGTAGTTGCGGATACGCTACCTTCCGTAACCATAGCAACGATTTCCCGTGGCGCCGCAACCAAGTCGAGCAGGTTTGACACTTTCGAAGTTGCAAATCCGAGACGCCGCGCGATTTCCTTTTCATCCAAACCTCGGCCGATAAGCTGCTTGATAACGAGCCCTTCACCGTATGGCGTGAGGCGCTTGCCATTGTTGTTCGTGATCAGCCCTACAATGCGGTCTTCCTCGGTCGTTCCCTTGGTTTCGTTCACGACCGGAACCGATTCGATGCCTGCGCCTTCCTCGTTAGCCAGAAGAACCGCCGCGAACCGTGAGTGACCATCGGACGGGTACAGAAAACCATCAGCAGCGGCAAACACGGTAAGCGGCTTATGCCGATAGAACCCGTTCGCCTTGATGCTGTCGGCCAACTCGCGGACGTGCGCCGGATAATCCGGGTCCGAATGACGGGGATGATTGAATCCCTCGCGCGTCTTGATCGCATCCAGCTTAACCAAGTAGCCGTCAAAACGCCCGGTCGATTGATTGCGGATCACATCGCGTCCGCCTGCAACTAGTTCATTCATCGTGGCTCCATTCAATTAAAGGTTGGTCCGCTCGTACGTAAAGCGGATGACGGGGCGAACCATCCTTGGTTTTACCGAGGCATACAATTCTTCGATTCCTCGTGCCGTTGAAAATCTCGTACACTTCCTTCACTCGCTCTTTCTTTGCATTTGCTCCCCAAGCAAAAACAACAGTTTCGTGCTCGCGTGCAGCAGTTCGAAGCCACATATCATTGTCTGGCCCAACCGGGTCACTGTGACCCCACAGAACACACGGCTTCGGCGAGCGCAACGCGTACAGATTGACGACAGCGATTCCGTTGCATCCCCACCGATAAGCAAAGGACTTACAGCGCCTAATGGTCGGATCGTCAACGGTTGCATCCGCAGTACTCGGATTCAGCATTACGAAAAGAGCCGTTCCGCAGACAGGAAGTGATATGTCGGGACCGGCTTGTGCTGCTCGGCGCAATAGATAACGATAAGCGCCGCACTCGCTAATGATTGCGTCCATTCTTATCGTCCGTCCCGAATCCAACGGATCGCTTCGAGCACGTCGGCCACGTTGCGCGGCGACGTGCGGCGCTTGGCGGCGTCGCTGAGGTTTGCATATACGGTTTCCGCATCCGGCAACTGCGAAGCTGTTACCGGTCGATTTACAGCGTGATCGATTGCCTTCGCCGTCTGGACGTCC
>Ga0163162_10000295_pt1 | contig 45749 bp, 48 predicted proteins | sample S55metaG_FD_115310 | JGI IMG/M metagenome (GOLD analysis project Ga0163162, IMG submission 115310) | Switchgrass rhizosphere microbial communities from Kellogg Biological Station, Michigan, USA - S5-5 metaG | ecosystem: Host-associated > Plants > Roots > Rhizosphere > Soil | place: USA... | reverse complement strand
GCCGTGACAGCTTTTACCTTCTTGCCGCTCGCGGGCGCGGACGTTGTTTTCTTGACCATGGCAACCTCGGCTAGACAAGTCCCCAACCTGCGCTGGCCGACGTCAACATGCGGTGCAGTGAGGGCGACGGGCGACGTGACGTCTCCGGATGAGCCTGCAGATGTGTAGGCTGGAAAAGGTCGAGATTCACCACCACTCAACGAGAGCACCGGCCCAATAAGGAACACTCAAAAGGCGCCATCATGCTCCAGCTCAATCCGCCCCTGCCCATGAACACCCCCAAGGGCGAAGGTTTTGCCCAATTCCTTATCGACTACGGCCCCGAGTCGGATCTGTACTGGACTGTCTTCATCACGGAAACCGGCGAAATCTGGACGTTCTCGAACAAGGAAGTCCGAGCTTCAAAAAACATCACCCTGGGCAGAAAGAATCCTGGCGAGCCGCCGTCCGTGCGTCAGACCGATGGCAACGCCGCGGACGCCGAGGTCTCTGTTCTGCGTCCTGCGCGGTGAAGGGGGCGATCCGTCCAAGTAGGCTACTTCGCACCCAGTTTGATCACTTCATCGCCGAAGTTGTCGTAGCCCCATGGCCAGGGATTGACCTCCGTAGCAGGTGACGCTATCTGACGCACGGCGACGATTCGGGTAGCTGGCACCACCACAATGTATTGGCCGAGATAGCCCTCAGCCTCGTAGGCGACCACGGGGCCGGAGTCGACCTTCACCAGGTCGGAGGCAGCAAGTTTGTGATCGGACAGCGCAGTCTGCACGGCCCTCAACTGGCTGCCGGCTGCATTCACGAGCGCTTTGACGAAGTCGGCATTGGATGCGAAATACTTACCCTGCAAGGGTGCCAGCAGTGCAACCAAGCTGGCGTCCATGCCGTGTGACGTAAGTACACTGGTAAGATCCTCGCGCACCGTGGTGTGGCTGTAGCTCGGAACGCGCCACCACAGCAAGCCGTACTTCGGCGACAAAGGGCTGCCCTGCGCCGTCATTTCCTTCATGAAGGAGGCGCTGATGAGTTGGCGCCCCTGCCAACGCCCGTCATCAAGGACAAGCTGGCCAATACGAGCCGCATCCGCCGCATCCGTCACCCAGCCGGACATGGCCTGGGGGTGACCCGCCTTGTCATACTCTCCCCAGCTTGAATTCGTCATACCCATCGGCTTGAACAAGCGTTCCTCCAGGAACTTGTCCATCGGCTTGCCGGATGCTTTTTCGATGACGCCCGAGAGCAGGTTCATCGCCTTGTTGTTATAGGAAAACTTCGTGCCCGGCGGATCGCTCAGCTCTGCCGCCAGTGCCAACTGGACAAAGTCGGGTGCCGGATAGATCTCGGCGGGCGCGTATGGCACGTTTTGCAAGCCGGACGTGTGGTTCAACAGCATGCGCACGGTGATAGCCGCCTTCTGCCCCTGCCGCCATTCCGGATAGAAATCGCTGACCGGCTGGTCAAGCGATTTGATCTTGCCGTCGGTCACGAGCAAACCGACGCCCAAAGCCACCACGGATTTGGTCGCCGACATCATGTCGATCCCACTCGTCTTGAGTGACGGGTCCCGATACTGCGCCAGCACCTTGCCATCGCGCATGACCAGCACGCTGCTGCTGTGTTGCGCAATAGCCTCCTTCATCAGGCTCTGGACCGCGGGGGAAGATGCATCGGCCGCCCACCCAGAGCCTGCCTGGGAGAGCGCTAACAGAACGGAGAGAGCCAGACGGCGCATGGGTGTCCTGAGGATTGATCGTGCGCCGATGATAAAAAGGGCGGCGCGCATCGCACCAGATGACCAACGACCTACGGTGCAGGACCATGACGCTCAGAGTTGCAGGGCGATGTCCAAGGCTTGCTCGTAGTTATCGGCGAAATAGAGTTCACCTTCGCGAGGGTGCACGGCCATTTGCCTGATCACGCGCTGCGGCTGCGATTGTAGCCCCGAGATGATCAGCACGATGCCAAGGCGACGGCAGCGCGCCAACAGGGTCTTGAGCGCATGCACGCCACTGGCATCGATGATGGGAACCAGGCGCATGCGAAGGATGAAGGCCTTGGGGCGGTTCTGAAACTGGTCCAGCAGTTCGTCCAGTCGATTCGCCGTGCCAAAGAACAGCGGCCCGCTGATCTGAAATACCTCCACGCCGGGAGGGAGTTTCGTGCGCTGGGAGAGGTCGTCACCGATCTCGCCATTGTCGTCCAACAGTTTGATCCCGGTGCTCACTTCCATCGCATCAGCCATGCGGAACATGAAGACGAACGCCGATGCCACCAGGCCCACTTCGATCGCCACCGTAAGATCAAAGAACACCGTCAGGCCAAAGGTAAGCAACAGCACCAAGCCATCGCCCTTGGGTGCCGACAGCGTGTGACGAAATTGCTCGACCTCGCTCATGTTCCAGGCCACCACCAGCAACACCGCCGCCAGGGCCGCCAGTGGCACGAATTTCATCAGCGGCGCCAACGCCAACATGAAGATCAGCAGAAAGACGGCGTGCATCATGCCGGCGATCGGGGTGCGTCCTCCGGCACGGATGTTGGTGGCGGTCCGGGCGATGGCGCCGGTGGCAGGCAGCCCCCCGAACAACGCCGCGCCGACATTGGCCATGCCTTGTGCCACCAACTCCCCGTTGGATCGGTGCCGTCCACCGATCATGCCATCCGCCACCACGGCCGATAGCAAGGATTCCACGCCCGCCAGGAACGCAATGGTGAATGCGCTTGGAAGCAGCTCGCGGGTGCGCGCAAAGGGAATGTCCGGCAGATGAAACACCGGTAAGGCGGACGGCAATCCGCCGAAACGACTGGCGATGGTCTCGGCCGATAATCCGAAAGACGTGCTCACCACCGTGCAAAGCACTAGTGCAATGAGGAAACCGGGCCATGTCGGTCGCCAGCGACGGATGGCCACGATCATCAGCAACCCACCCATCGTAAGAAAAACGGCAGCCGGGCGTGCCGTGAATACATAGTGGGCGTAAGCGGTCCACCGCTCGACAAAGTCCGCCGGCACCGAGGGCATGGTCAGCCCAAGAGCATCCTTCACCTGGCTGGAGAAGATGCTCACAGCGATACCCGCGGTGAAGCCAGTGATCACCGGCTGGGGCATGTATTTCATCAAGGTGCCCAGCCGCAGCAGGCCTGCCCCGATCAGCATCAGCCCAGCCAAGAGCGTGCACAGAATCAGGCCGCCAAAGCCAAACCGCTGTATCACCACGAACACCACCGGGATGAACGCCGCGGTCGGGCCTCCGATCTGCACGCGTGAACCACCGAACGCGGAGATCAGAAATCCCGCGACGATGGCGGTATAGAGCCCCTTTTCCGGCGTGGTGCCACTGGCGATTGCCAGGGCCATGGCCAGCGGCAAGGCCACGATGGCAACGGTGAGGCCGGCCACGGTGTCGTTGCGAAAGTCGCGCCAGCCATAGCCTTCGCGCAGCACCGTGACGAGCTTCGGCACAAACGCTCGCCCATATGTCCGGCCTTTGCCCATGCCCGTGCCCCCGCCACCCCGAAGTGGTGACTTAGATGATCATTGTATTATCATGCCATACACATCGCGTGTGAGCATCTTCATGACCATCGAAAGCCGAACTGCCCGCCTGACCATCCTGATCGACCCCCGCAAAAAGGCCGTCTTTGAACGGCTATGCGAAGCCGAGGACACAACACCGTCGCAGGTGGTCCGCCGGCTGATCCGGGAGTACATCGAGCAGGCCACCGGCCGCCCCTGGCATGCCGAGGACGAAGCCATGCCGGAGCAGCCATGAGCACTTCCGACATCCCCGCCTGCCCGGTTTGCGGGATGGAAAACACTTATCCCGACGGCGATCACTTCATCTGCCCTGATTGCGCCCACGAATGGCCGCAGGTTGCTGCTCAATCCGAAGAGGCAGGTCTGCTCGTGCGCGATGTCAACGGCAACGCGCTCAACAGCGGCGACTCGGTGGTCGTTATCAAGGACCTCAAGGTCAAAGGCTCTTCCATCCCGCTCAAGCAAGGCACCGTGATCCGCAATATCCGCCTGGTGGACGGCGACGCCGAACACATCGAAGGCAACTCCGACAAGATCAAGGGATTGGTGCTCAAGGTTTGCTTTTTGAAGAAGGCCTGAGCGCAGGTTTGCCTAATCCCCGCGCTGCAGGATGATGCGCAGCTCCTCGACATCCAGATCGCGCTCGAGCTCGTGAAGCACTTCGTCTTCAATCAATCCTGCGCGATGGATACGGATTAGCTCGGTGCGTCCGGCAGCGATGGCAATCAGAACCACGTCGAAGTGAGTTCGCACGCCTTCCATGAATGCGTCCGCATTTTCGGCGTAGCGCGTGGTGATTTCCGAGCGCTTGCGATATTCCTCGAGCAAGCGGGGATGGATCAACGCGCCGTCTGGCGCGTACGCATGCGCTTCGACAGCGTCGGCCATGGCGCGGGCAATGGCCGCCTCGCATGCGGGAAGGTGCATCTTCGCCGGGGGATCCTGATCGACCGGACGAATGCGCCTGATGAGCCAACCCAGGCTCGTCCCTTGCATCACGACCGTGGCGAAGATCACCGCAAATGCGGTCACCAGCATCAGATCCCGGCCTGGCATGGAATCGGGCAACGTAAGCGCCACCGCCAGCGTGACGACGCCCCGCATACCGGCCCAGCTCAGCACCGTGGCTTGCCGCACTCCCAACGGCCGGGCGCGCTTCAATCCCACGCCGCGCAGTGCCGCGAGCAGGCCGTCGACACCAAAGATCCAGATGAAGCGCGTCACCATGACGGTCAGCACGACACCAAGCACGGGGATGGCCATCCTGGTGTAGACAGCCTCGATTCCGCCCACGCGATCCAGCACGCCGCGCAGCGAGAAACCGATAAGGATGAAAACGAGTGCTTCCAGGACAAATACCGTGATCTCCCAGAAAGCGCTGCCGCGAAGCCGAACCCGCGCCGGCAGGATCAAATGCTGATACCAACCCATCACAAGCCCCGCCGTGACAGTTGCTATCACGCCAGAGACATGGGCTGCCTCGCCGACGATATAAGCGACCCAGCACATCAGCGTGCTGACCATGACGATCAGCGTCTGCTCGTCCAGGCAACGAACGACGAAGATCCAGACGCCCGCAACGGCGAGGCCAGCAACGATCCCGCCAACGGCAAGGAAGAGGAAGCTGGAAGCTGCTTCACCCGCATGGAACACGCCGCTTAGCGTCGCCGCGACAGCGAAGCGAAAAAGCACCAGACCGGTGGCATCGTTGAGCAGGCTTTCCCCTTCCAGCAACGCCGACAGCCGACGGGGAAGCTTCACCCGCGCAAGCACCGCACGTGCCGATATGGCATCCGGTGGCGAGACGATCGCCCCGAGGGCAAAGCAGGCTGCCCAGGGCAGGCCCGGGGCGAGCCAGTGGGTCACGACCCCCACGCCCAGCGTGGTGAATACCACGGCGCCGACGGCGAGTGAGAGTATTCCCGGAAGGTGTCGCCGGAAGCGTCCGAAGGCGGTGAAGTACGCTCCATCCATCAGCAAGGGCGGGAGGAAGAGCACCAGGATCAGGGCTGGGTCGAGGGTGAACGCGGGGAGTTTGGGGACAAATGCCAGCGCGCCACCACCGACGAGCAAGGAAGTAGCTGGCGGCAGGCCCAGGCGTTGGGCCGCCCAATGCAGGGCAACCACAACGGCGAGCAGAACCAATACAAGTTCAAATGTCTCGACAGAATGCACTGGCCTGTCCCCGAAGATCATCAGGTCGATGCGGTTAACTTTAGCGAGAAGCCCGCGTCTTAAACAGAGAGGACGACAATAAGTCGGCAAGGCCCGGGCTGGTGGGCATGGAGGCAGAGACTGCTACTTAATAACCACCAGCGAATACCACCTTCGTTCACCTGGTGATCCGAGTGAGCCGAGAACAGCTGTTTTCGCCATGGCGGCTCGCCTGTCCACGTCTCGATAGATGAGAGAGGACTCGCCCGGTCCGGTTCCATCATCTGTAGTCCAGGCAAATCGCCCTTCGGGAGGGCCGATTTCTCCATCCCGGTCCAAATATACGTCTCCACCAAGAATTACCAAATTGGTCTCCCTCGCCAGCTCAATGGCGCTCAGGGCATCCTCAGCCAAAAGAGCTATTGCAGCGATGGAATATTCATCCATTAGCGATGTTCCTCGCTCATTGATGAAATCCATAAAGGTATCGTAGCTGCTCAAAAGATCACTTGGGATTGTTCGATGCCACGAGGGCAAGAGGCCTAACTTATCAACATGAATCAGCTCCATCATGTCGAACGCTCGGACGTTATCGCTAATATTTGATGCTACCTCACACCTTGAGGAACTTGATACTAATAGAAAGCGCCATCAACCAAACTGGAATACAGATGTATGGAGAAACCCAAACTCGATCCGCAACCTGATACCCCTGAAGAAATAAGACGACAACATACGTCACGAGCAGCCCAATAAAAGCCAGGGCGTTTGCAGCGAAAAATATTCTTAAAAGGCGCGTATTCACATCTTAATATCTATGCAGCAACGGCGACGCGCAGGTCCACACTTGCTGCCATGATGTCTGGCTGGCGCTGTGAAGCAATTCGTCGTCCGTCACGCCGCTGGCGCTTTCACAACGGTCGAAGACCTCACGCACCTTTGCGTCATTAAGTGAGCGTGCAGGCTTGATGTCCCGCAGGATGGACACGGGTGGCGGTGGGCCGCCGAGGGCGTAGCCCGTTTCGCCTATCCAGAAATTCTGCACTGGAGGTGTGCTCTTGCCCAATACATGCAGCCCAATGATGGCTGCGAATACGGCGACAACCACGAGAATCGATGGCATGGCGTTGCGAAGGCCAACCGTCCACGGAATGACTGGTCTTGTGGCGACTTGCCTGGATGCCCTTTCCAGATGCGCAAGCCATGCGGCCTCGGCCTGCACATCAACAAGGGTCTGGAAAACCAGGGGATATCGCTTGAACATGGAAACAGCGTCGCCCCGGAAGGGGTCTGCGTAGACACCGGCCTGCACGGCTGCCAGGACCATGGTCAGCTGCTCACGGCGACCCTGACTCTCGATCTTCCACGCGTCCCACTGCACGGTCAGCTGCTCTTGCCACGCCTGAAGCGCGGGGTGGATATTCCTGAGGTCGAGGGATTCGATGGGAAACACCTCATCGACAGTCTTCAGGAGTTCCATTCGCCTTGGTATCTCGCGCTCGCGGATGAGTGCCAACAGGCGCCAGGGCAGGATGGCCTGCTGGTCAGGAAAACGCTCGGCAACCTGCCGCGCAAGCTCAGCTACGGATTCCCCCCCGTGCTCCCTTGGCTCCGCCGTCCACCAGGAGGCGAACTCTCCCACCAGATCGACCGGGGGAGGCATCGGAGGTGCCGGTGTGGGTACGACCTGAGGCGAGCGCGCCCCCGTCGGCGGCGCCAGCACGGCAGCCGGACCGTCGCCAGCCGGCGCACTGATAGCCACTAGCTCCGCGTGACCGGCGGTACCGCTCGCTGGTTTCTCCCCTTGCGCGCCAACCCAGGCCAGCGCGGCCTCGTAGGCAGCGCGCAGGCGGGCGAAAGCTGCAGGATCGGTCACCTGATCGATGGATTTGAGCTTCTTGGCATAGGCGCGTCGAATGGCCTTTGCGTCGGCGTCGTGGGGAAGCTCCAACTCGGCGAGGAAGAACACAGTCACGCGTGCACCCTCGAAGCCCCCGCCCGGCGCCTCGCCCACCACGCAAGCGTTCCCAGGCACAGCAGATAGAGATAAAACGTCCGTGGAGACACTAGAAGCAGAATAAACGCCAGGCCGTCACCGTAGTAAGGATGGCGAGATAGCACCCCGACGGCACTGAAAACGAAAATAGTGGAAACAACGGCTGGGGTCCCAAAGAAGAGCCAGGCAAACGCCAACGCCCATCCGCTGAAGTTGCCACCAGCGATCCCCTCATACATCCGGCCTTCGCCGCGAATATGCCCGATGGGGTCGCAGTTGCGCGGCATGGGTTCAATCGGGTACAGGCGCTCGATGTCCTGGATCCCCTTCACGACGTCCGGGTCGTCGTGTTTCGCAACCTGGTCGTATTCCATGAGGGGCATCAGCAATTGGTTGGGTTCGTCCACGACGAAGCGCTGACCACCGACCAGAATTTCCCTTTGCATTCCGCCCTCCCCCGAGGCACATATCTCTTAGCGCGGGATCAATTGTAGCGAAACTCCGCCGAAATGGACGCTAGCTGCGCTTACAACCCGGGAGCCCCTGGCTCCCAGACATCAGGAAGTCCTGCGTGGCGCGCATTCAAACCTCAACTCCATATCCTGGTTACCCAACCTAGTCGTGCCGTGGGTTCTCGTACTGATCGCCAGCATCTTCTTATCCTGTCCGGCGCAGTAGTCGCGCGCTACCCGCAACGTCTGGAAGCGGATGTCGTTCCAGTTGGTGTTGTAGCTGGGTTCGCTGACCACCAGGTAGGTTCCGTCACCGGCGGGCGCGACGGCACTGGTTTTGATGACGGGTGGCACGCAAGCTGTGCAGAGAACGGCCAACGTAGCCGCAACGATGTGTCGGTTCATCAGCTCTTCCCCTTCGTTAGGCCGACGCTGAGTGGAGCGATAATAACGCCGAATCCCGTCCCGGTAGACTCGCCCGGCAGCAGATTAAATCGAATTTCATCTGCCTTAGGGCCCGCCGCAGCCGTTAACCAATACGTGATCCAACATAATGAAAAAACTTTTAAGTTGGCTAGTTCAAGCATGTGATGAGCTTGGACTTGATGTAGACCGCGAATTTACGGTTACCCTGGATGGCAAGTACGTGATTCACGCAGTCGTGCGTGTGCGCGACCTGGGTGCGGAAAACGGGATGTTGGTGGTTTCAGATTACGATGAGGTAAAAGCTCATCTAGCTGAGATCACCAAAGCCGGGTATGGCTTCTCGGTTCTGGACGAGCCATCAGCCCTGGAAGAGTACGATCTAGATACTTACGCGCAAATGTTTCGCGACTGGGGATGGTCGGGAGTTGAAACGCAGCGTCCTCTATGGATGTAGCGACGCCTTCTTTAGGCGCCGGCGCGACTCAAGGCCGCAGCTAACTATCCCCAAGCCCGCCCGACCGCTCTTTCTGGCAGGCCTCGCAAACGGCGTCATCAAGCTCAACCGACACGAAATGCCGGTGGTCCACCGGTGTATCGACCGGGGGGTGTGCCCCGGCGTCCTGGGTATTGGCGAGCAATGCGTCTATCTCCTGGGGCGAAAGTCCAGGCACATCAATATCTACGTTGACGGTCTTCAAGCAGTCACTCGACTGGCCATCCCTGCAAGGCACTGCGTACGTCACCATTTGCGTTCTCCCAGCTGTTCACAGGCCGCCCCGCCGGCCAATGTACGACGGTGTGGATGGGTGCAACATCGGCCAAAGGACATGCCGCGCACCTTGCCGCCCATATGGCCAGTGGGCCGCGAGCTTTTCTGGTGAGAGGATGGATTCCGGATTCACTGGGAGGAGCCAGAAGCGGTTGACCTTTCGTGGGCTGAGCACACCTGGGGCAGCTCGACGTTCACGTCGCGGGGTCCATTTGGAGAGGAGGAGGCACAGGGCACGGCTTTAATCGGCCAAGTAAGCGTCGCGTAGCGATCTCGCCGCTTTCTAATCTATCGATAGCACGTTAAGCAGCCGATCTTGCGGCACGCCGATGGATAGCAGGTAGCGATACACACGAGCGAACACGGGCTTTAGCCCATCGCATAGCGATGAGGGACGGTCAAAGCCACCATCAGCTTCGAAACGATTCCAAGGGTGACCGCCACCGCATACCTTGACCCAGCAACATTCTTCACACTGGCTGGGAGCGGCCAGATTTGCCATATCGCGAAAATAAGGCGATGCGAGCCACTCCGCCAACGTTGTTTCCTTGAGCGCAGGTGTGTTCCAGGTGGAATGGTGCAGAACATCATCTGGGTAAAGCCGGCCGTCGGAGCTGACTTTGAACACGGCGCTGCGGACCGGATCGGCCCCCACCGGAAAAATAAACGACGAATGGCCCGAGAACTTTGCGATGAGTGCTCTGAAGAACCTCAACCCTAAATCCGCATTGCCCTCCTCAACCCAACAGTCGAAGAGATCGACAAGAAATCTTCCATAGGCCGTTGGCGCTGCGGATAGCTCTCCCTCTGGCAACAGGAAATCGAACACGCGAAGCCCGAGCTCCTCCCGAAAGTACGCATATAAAGCACGGGCATCGACATTGGGATTGATGACACAAAGAACCGAAGGTTCCCGTTTGAGCACACCTGCCCTGTAGGCCGCAAGCGCTTGATTCAGGCCTCGGATTGCGCGCTCGTGCGTGCCACGCCCCATATGATCGATTCGGTCCAGATCATGCAACGATGCAGGACCATCCAGGCTTACACCTACCCTTACGTTGTAGCGCGCAAAACTATCGATCCATGCGTCGTTAATGAGCATGCCATTGGTCTGGATGACCAGATCCAACTCAACCATCGATGCCAACCCCTGAATTAGCGCCTCACACGTTGCATCGAAATCCCGACGTCTCTGCAACATGGGCTCACCACCGTGAAAGCCGATTGTAAGGGTCCGAACCCCCGGCATCGTCCTCAAGCCATCTTGAAGGAAGGCGACAAGATCAGATATCACCTTTGCACCAATTAGCGGAGGATGCTCCTTGTAAGTCTGATTATCACTGAAGAAGAAATAGCAATAGCGGCAAGCGATGTTGCATCGCTCCGACGTCTTCAAAATGATTTGGATGTCCCGCAGGTCAATGGCACGGGCAGGAGGAGGCACATCGGCTATAACTCGCTTATCGCCGTCGCGCTCAAGGGGATGAACCAACTCGAACTCCGTGTGCATGGCGTGTCCCCATCTTTTGGGCTATGTGAGCGACTTCAGTTAGACGACTACGCCTGATGGCTTGCGACTTAGGATGGATTGCATCACTTCGTCGAGTGCGCCAAATAAATCCTGTCCCACAGCCGAAAACTGAGCGTTATCCCGCAGGCCGTCAATTGCCTTGACGCACCCCTCCATCAGTTCATCCAATTCGGCCGTCAAATAGTTGGTCGTTTCACCATGGATTAGGCAGTCGCAGATAAATTCGCAGATGTTGAGGGACGCATGAATGGCTAGAAAAACCATCGACAGTGGACGATGGTCCGTTCTGAGCGGTGAATAGAAGAATTCCTCACCCTCAGCAATCGAAAATCCCCCTTCATGCTGAAGCGCGTAGAAATACTGATGACTGCATTCGTGCACGATCTGAACTGCGAGCTGGTCCACACGCATGGGGTGGGATATCGCCACGAGCCCTGGGCACGTCGGCAGACTGTGGCTGACTGTTCGGTCAGGAAGGTAGACGAATACGATGCCTTTCAGAACAGGCTGGATCCACTTCAGATAGCGCGGCGACGCCCGGGCTATGAGATCAATGGCACCGTCAAGTGTTAACCGGATCTCGTCGATCCCAGACGGCGATAGGTCAAAAACCTTGACAATCGGAAGCGCCACGGTGTCGACGCTCTGCACGTTGAAGACCAACGCCTCGATCCCATGGCGGAAAACCACTTCTGCGTCGCTTGGCGACCGGACCCATCGTTCGCCGGTTCGGGCGAACGTGATCTCCTTAGATCCACCCGAGAAGGCGCAACTGACGGTGATGCGACCATCACCGCACTGACAAGCAATTCGCCCTTGCACTGCCAGAAAGTTGGCGTCCACGAACACATGTCCGGGCGCATTGAACTCAACCGAAAACTGCCCTCGCGCGCCCTGGATGGCGAGCAACAAAAACACCTGCAGAAAGACCGTCGCCCGCTCGCACTCCGCACGCATGACGTGCCCAAGTCCAGGACTTAGGGTGAGATCGGATGTTTCAAGCAAATCGACGTTCGCCTCAACAAACTCAGTCCAGGAAGAGATCGCGGGATGGTCCTGACACTCGCGGAGAACGGATCCGATGATGCGTAGCAGTCGAGCTGAAGACAGCGCTCGCAAGGCTTCATTTGAACCAGACTCCGCAGGGAAAGCAAAACCGCTCACTGATACCATCGCCAAACTCCAAGCTGACGTTAAAGCCAAAAGCAGACAGGCCATAGTCCGAAAATGGATGCTGGGGCCACCGTTCGGTTGAAACTACCTACAGATCAGCTGAAAGAAGTTCTACAGGTCCTGCCAATACTTGACGTAAGCGTCGCCACTTCCCGGGCATGTCGGTGGCTCCATGCCACCGCTTACGAACTGCAGCAACGACTCATCAAGCGGGGTTACATCCGGCCGACGTTCATTTTCGAGACGCGACTTACCGGAGGAATCCAAATTGACTTGTTCGAGCAACTGTTGAAGCTTTGATGCCATAACCTTCTCCTTAGTTAACGGTGACGCCCAGCAAGTGAATCGAATTGGTGGATCGCGTGGATAAAGGCCGCCCCTATTTCATGGGTTCGCGCACCCGCGCTTCATCTGCGTCACCGAGCCGGATGATCCTATCGGCAGACGCGATGGTGCCTTCACGGTGGGCAATGACGATGCGGGTGATCTGCATATGCATGATCGCCTCGTTTACAAGAGATTCGCGCACGGAGTCCAAGTGGCTCGTGGCCTCATCCAGCAGAAGAATCTTTGGCTTTCGGTAGAGCGCTCTCGCTAGAAGGAGTCGCTGGCGCTGACCGCCGGAGAGAGCCGATCCCATGTCCCCTACCGTTGACCGATATCCCATGGGCATGGCAGAAATTTCGTCGTGAAGGCTCGCCGAGGTGACTGCCGCGACGACATCATCATGGCTGGGCGCCTGATCGAACAGCGTAACGTTATCGACAATACTTCCGGCAAAAAGCGTATCGTCTTGCATCACCGCGGATGCCATGCGTCGGAAGTTCTCAAGTCCATACGCCCGAATGTCGATCTCTCCGACTTCGATGGAGCCTTCAGTCGGCTCAAGGAGACCCACGAGTAGCTTGCCGAGCGTGGTCTTGCCACAACCCGAAGGACCAACGATTGCAACCGACTCACCCGCTGACACGTTCATGCTCAAGTGCCGAAGAACCCAGGGTTCACCCGGCGCATAGCGAAAGCTTACGTCTTTGAACGCGATGCTCGGCGTTGGCTCGTGGCCCTCGTAATTGCCTTGCTCATGAGCTTCGGGCGACGCGGACGCTATGTCTCCAATTCGCTCCGCATGAAGGCGTAGCATGCTGAGATCAACGGCCTTGTCAACGAGGCTACTGATCTTGGTGGCAAACTGATCCGCATACGCGACATAGGCCACAAGCATGCCAACAGAGAAGCGTCCTTTAAGCGCCAGGTAGGCACCGAACGCCACCAGGGCGATACGTTGGGCACCGAATAGGCTCTGGTTCGCGATACCGAAGGCTAGTGAGATGCGCTGGGAACGCATGACGCGCCTGGACGATTCCACAGTGGCGTTTACCAGTCGCGCTCTGCGTTGTGCCTGCTTATTGGCGAGCTTGATCGCTTGAATGCCGCGAACTGACTCCATCAGCTCACTTTGCTGGCGGGCAGCATAGGTGAGTTGTTCTTCGTTGGCTCGCCAGAGCTCCCGATAGGCGCAAAGCCGAAGGACGGTATAGATTAAAACTATGGTCAACACGACAAAGGTCAGGGGCGCGCTGTAGACGCAAAGAATGACGAGCGCGAGCACTCCCATCAGGCCATCGAGCAAGGCTTGAACAAAGGTGCCGGTCACCGTGTTTTGCACAGCTTGGACGGAACCAAATCTGGAGATCACATCACCGATGTGTCGCTTCTCGAAATACTCCAGTGGTAACTTCAACATGTGCTCGAAGAGCTGGCTAACCCACTGTGCGTTCACAGAGGCTCCGAGCCAACTAAGCATCCAGGCCCGCGCCAGGTTCAGCGCGGTGGCCAATCCGAGAAGACCCAGAAAGATCACGGTGGCGGCTATCAGGAATCGCTGGTTGTCCGATTGCAACACCTGGTCGAGCGTCCATTGGAGTTGAAACGGCACAATCAGTGCCAGGATCTCGATAGCCACCGCCAGAACAAAAACTTGCCCAAGACTTCTCTTGAGACCGGGAATTTTTCCAGCGATGGAGCGGAGCGAAACCGTCCTTCGGTCATCAATCGGCTCAAAATCCTCGCCGGTTTCGAGCTCCAGAATCACGCCAGTGAAATGTGCACTTGCTTCCGTGAGTGACATAACACGCCTGCCATTGGCGGGGTCGTAAATCTCCACTTTCCCGCGCCTCACCCGCTTCAGCACGACGAAGTGATTAAGATCCCAGTGAAGGATGCATGGCACCTGGGCCTTGGAAAGGTATGAAAGTTCAGCGCGTAGCGCTCGTGCGCTTAGGCCGAGGCTGTTGGCGACCTGGATGACTCGGTTGAGTTGGGCGCCTTTCAGGGAAGTTGAAAAACGTGCCCGTAGACTGATCAGATCGATGTTGTGGCCGTGATAGCGCGCAATCATCGCCAGGCACGCGAGCGCACATTCGGCAGCCTCGGTCTGCAAGACCAAGGGAAGCGTATGTCTCCTACGCAAGTGTATTGGAGAGCTACCGTCGGGCACGGACGCTGCCATCTGCATCGTTGGGCGCATCCGTTGGCCAGCTGATCAGATGCGCACGCCCCAAGGCGAAGTCCGCCATGAGTATGTCTCCCACCCTGACGGACACAGGTCTACCGGCCGGAAACTCCAGGTCAACCTCGACGGGCGTGTCATGTGCCTGCGCCTCAGCCCCGGGCCGAAACTGATCCGGTTTGTCTATCGACCCGACGGACTTAACAATGCCCGTTTGACGAACGGTGCGGAAAGCCGAGTCTTTGAAGCGGACGTTGACCGGTTCGTCGTCATGGACAAATCGTGCCACGTCCGGCGCTACCCATACGCGCGCATGTGCCGTGCTTCCGACTTGGCCAACGACCACTTGGACGACCGACCCGTAAGTCTGTGCGTGTCGCACGTAGCTGCCGAACGCCAATAGCGCGGCGATGCTCCCCACGCACAGAACCGCCGTTATGCAGGCGATCCAAGAAAACCGTGGTGGTAAAAGTTGATCCGAACCAATCCATTGAGCCCGCTGCGCGTGTATGACTTCGTCCCTGAAAAGTTCAGTTCGCATCAGCTCTAGCCGATATTGGCCAGCAAGCAAATGTGGTTGTCGCTGTTTGACCGGCGGTATCTAAACTTCTCGCGCTGGAACAAAGCGGACCACTGCATCGTCATCATGTCCGAGCCGGATCAACGTGGACTCCAATCCTATCGGGTGGAGCGAGCGACGATATTGGCTCAGCCCATTTCACGCGTCAACACGCATATTCTTGCGATATTTGATGACTTGAATAAGAGCAACGTCACAGAATTATCTGCACGTGTGTGTGATCTTCAACTGCCTCGGCTAAGGTCAGAACGCCTTGCGCTAGGACGTCGTTGTCCCGAAACGGATGATCGTAATTGCGCCATGCGTATCCGGTCGCGGATGGATTGAAACTCGCCAATCATAGAGGTCACACAGCCGCCTGACGATGGCCAAACCCAGCCCGGCGCCCGTGCTGCCGGAGTTGCTTTGATAGCCACGTTGGAACAACCGTTCAGCCTCTTCACTCTTAATACCCGGCCCCGTGTCGATAACCTCAATCCGGTTGCCGCCGACCGCGACTTGAATGCCGCCCTCCAGCGTGTATTTGATGGCGTTGCCAATGATGTTGGTTAATGCCACCGAGAGCACAGATGCAGGCGCATTGACAACTACAGGCTCGATTTCGACAAGATCAACCTTAAGTAACTTGTCCCGCATCTGGGGAAGCTGACTTTCTATGACGTCCGAGGCCACCCGGGCCACTTCCGTTGATTCACCGCGCGTGGGGCCACGACGCTCAGCGCGCGACAGTAACAAGAGCGCCTCGATCAACTCGGTCGCCTGCCGTGAGGAGCGCTGGAGCCTCAAGAGCCGCTCTTGCATCTTTGTCGAGAGGTCGGGCGCGCCCTGCAACAGTTCGGTCGTGCTGGCAATGACAGCGAGCGGTGTTCGAAGCTCGTGGCTTACGTCCGAATTGAACTCGCGATCACGATCGACTACTTCTCTAAGACGCCCAGCGTAGTCGTCAAGAGCGCGAGCTAGCTCTCCTACTTCATCGTCAGCCATGCCATGGGCAAGCGGCATACTGCTCCCTTCACGCTGGGACTCGCGAAGCCTTCGGGCCAACAGGGTTACGGGTTTAATGACTCGCCCGGCCAACCATGACCCCAACGCAAAGGAAAGCACACCAAGGATTAGGGTAGCTGCACTGACTGCGATAACGAGTTGCTGGCCCCCTAGACGTTCGCGGGACACGTCGTAGCGGATGAAGCTGATGATGCCATTGCTACGATACACAGCGAGCTTGTAGTAGTGATCCTTGCCGTTGTCGTCAGGATCGGATTCGGTGATGTCATGGACACCGGTCTGAAGTTTTTGCCAGGCAAGCGGCGCTTTGTAGAGCGTTCGTTCGCTTTTCACCATGCCGGTGAGCAGCCGGGAGGCTGCACCAGGGGCATCGGGGTGTGCAACGGCAAACTCATTGGCGTATTTGGCGTCATCCATCAAGCTTGAGTTGACCAACTGTTCTTCGACTCGCTCACGGATGTCCAGCGAGGCGACCGCGAACAACGCGCTGATGCCGATGCCAAATAAGGTGAAGCCCAATACAAGTCGAAATCGGAGTTTTCGATGGGAAAGCATTCGGTTGAATCTTCCTCAGGCACAACGGTCATCATATTGGATCGGGTACGCCGACACACCCGCGCATGTCCCGTAACCCGCAAGAGGTTCCACCGCTTAGAGCGTATCGCAAGATATTGCGATCAGAGTAAATGTCGCTGCTACAAGTTGCCCTCTGGAGGTAAAGCACCCGGCAGGGCCCGACAGTGTCGGAATTTTAATGTGAGGACCGACTTAGGTCTACGACGCAACGGTTGACGACGACGATGACGTTTACCTGGGATCAATAAGTCCCAAATTTGAACGGAAACCTACTGCCTTAGCTTTTTTTCGGCAGAGGATGCCGACGGGGGTTTCGCTGGGCCGATCCCGCAGTAGCAGACTGCCCCCCAGAATCACGCCCTTGGAAAAGGGATCAAATCGATCGCGTGGCGATCGCGGGAGGCACCGAGGCTCCTCGTAGCGCCGGACTCAATCCCGCGATCAGTCCCGTGAGCCACAGGGCCAACGCGCCAATCGCAAGGTAACCCAGGGGTAGCACCTGAACCTCGTAATACGTAACCAGTAGCCAATTGAGCAAAATGGCCAGCAGGCATCCGAGCGCTACCCCAGCAGAAACGATTAAGAAGTTCTCGGCAAGAAAGTAGCGGAGGATATCTGCCCGCGTCGCGCCCAAAGCGCGACGTATGCCGATGCCGCGGGTCCGCTGTCTCACCCAGAAGCTGACGAGCCCCATAATTCCCCCAGCGGTTACGAGCAGAAGCGCCACTCCCGCCGAAAGCAGTAAGCTAATCATGGAAGCTTCGCGCTGGAAATACTGCGCTCGCAATTGCGTGAATGTCTGCGCATTGTCCAGGATCCGGGTGGGATCCCGGCCTCCCAAGATCGCGATGGCTCGTTGGAGCACATGAGCCCGGTTGCCCCGGCTCGTTCTCAATGCGAAGGTGACCTCGTCTCCATCCGGTTCCAGCGGGAGAAGCAATGCGTATTCGTTATCAGAAGCACCTAATTGCGGATTCATACCCATCAGGTGGTCAACGACTCCTACTATTTGGATGGGATGACCAGACGAGTAAAGTAGGCGGCCGACAGCGGACTTTGTATGAAATAGACGATTAGCCAGATCGCGGGAGATTATCGCCGCAGATACGCTCTTCAAGTTGTTGAAATTGTCGGCCGTCAAAAACTCAGTTTTTAAGAAGTCCCTACCTTGAACCAAACGCAACCCCAATGCACTCATTGCTCCGGGGCTGCCGCCGAAAGCAGTGACCTGCATGACCGCGTCAGAGGAGGTGTCCAGGCTACTACCAATGCCTATGGCAGCACCGCCGCCGAAAGGCAGGCCGCCAAGCGTGGCGACCGCTGTCACGCCTTCGATTCCGCGTAAATCGGCGAGATCGGCCTGATACTGCGCTCTATTGTCGTGCTTCTCCGGCTTGCTACCACCTAGGTCCCCATAAATCTTGCTGCTGTCTACGACGACCAGTTGCGACTCGTCCACACCACTGGGCGCGTGAATGAGCTCGACGCGGTGGACAAACATTACGGCGATATTCGTGATGACAGCACTCGTTACCGCGGTGGTCCCAATCATCAGGAGCACGATAAGCTTGTGGCGGGTCAAGGCCGCGAGTATGGGGGGCAAATGCACCACGTTCTCCAGGTCAGGCCGCGTGCAGTTGCGCCGCAGGAGGAATTCGGCAAGCACGCCATGCCGGCAAAAGACCGGCCAGTGTGCTGGCAATCACCGCCAATAGGATCGTGCTTAAGACCATCGTCGTGTCTAGATAGGCCAGCTTGGCGTAGGCGTCGGGCCGCTGATGGACAAGCCATAGGCCGAACCACGTGGAGATCAGCCCCAATGCACCGCCAATCAGACCCAGCACGGCTGCTTCGATACCGAACTGCAAAAATATGTCGCGTCGAGACGCCCCCATGGCGCGTCGGATGCTGACTTCTCCACTTCGCCGCAAGAACTTTGCAAGCATCAAACTAACCGTATTAAACAAGCACACACATAAGAAACCCAATGCGAGCCACAGCTGAAGACTTACGTTGGGTGGCACCAGGCGTAGGGCGTCAAGTCGGCGCATCATCCCAAGCAGTTGAGGCGCTATATTCAGCACCGGCCGACCATGGGCTTTCTGATCGAGCCAATAACTGGCAAGGAACGACTGGTAGGCCACGACTTGTTCAGGCGTGTCCAGTTCGACCCAGAACTGGAGCCATGAGCATTGATCGCTCATACGATCCCCCTTTCCCCAGCACATCTCGCCGCCGCTTACAGGAAGTTTGCGACTCATTGCTGTGTTGAGGGGGACGAAAAAGCCATCTTCGCTCTTGAAGGCCCAATCACCAGACAGGCCTCCGTAGAAGAGAGGCTCGGGGTGCCAATCTTGCAAAACGCCAACAACGCGGAAATCCAAACTATGGAGTCGCACGGTTTGGCCGACGGCCGCTTGAGCGTTGCCAAATAACCTTCTGGCAAGTTCACCATTCAATACCACGACAAGCGCTTGATCTTGATCGGCTTGCGTGTCCCAGAACGAACCGGCAGCAAATGGGGCATTAAACATGGGGAAGAACTCCGCGCTGACATAATGTCCAGCAGCAAAGAACGACTTCGAGCCCTCGGCGGGCATAACGGCCAAATGCCCACCCACCATTGCCGCCTGGTGCGTGGCACGGTGAGCGCGAAGCAGGTTGGTTGCATCGGGCCAAGTAAAATTGCTGCCGGGGTCCAGCTGTTGGAAATCCCAAGGACCAGGATACAGATGGGGATAAAACAACTTAGCGCTGCGATCCGGCAATGGATCACCGGACATGACGTGCAGAACGGTGACCATGGTCATACAGGCCCCAATCCCCAGGCCGATGGCCAGTATGATCAAAGCTGTTAGCAATGAGCTTCGGCGAAGAACCACAAAGGCGTGGTCGAAGTAGTGCTTCACCAATATCCAATCGCGCGACATCGATTTAGTCGTTCTCGGAAATGAGCTGGTCGAGTGCCTGATCGCTTACTGCTCCCGGCAACACCTTACCGTTAATGACCAGCGTTGGCGTGCCGCTGATCCCAATCCGATCGGCGGTTTTGATATCCGCCTCGACCAACGAAGCGGTCTCCTTGGAGTCCAGGCAGCTCGAGAAGCGAGGTACGTCAGGCACCTTCGCCTCACGTGCTAGGCCGACCCAGTCGGCTGATGCAAGATCGACATGGAATAGTTCTGTTTCGTAGGGTTCGTAAACCCCTTGAGCCGCAGCACACCGAGATGCGATAGCCGCCTTGAAAGCATAAGGATGGATCTGGGTCAATGGCAGATCGTAGCGAACAATGGCGACCTTGTTCTGATTCCGCTTGACAAGCGCCTGAAGGTTAGGCTCGATCTGCCTGCAGTAGGGGCACTGATAGTCGGAAAACTCAATGATTTTTAAGGCTGCGCCGGTACTACCAACATTGACCGGCCGATTAGTCAGAAGTCGCTGCCAGTCTTCAACGTGCGTCGGCGGCGCAGCCGCCGCATTCCGGCCTACTAGGTATTGATGCACAGACAAGCTAGTCACAATGACCGCGCATATCACCAGTATGCCGGTGAAAATGTTTGGCAACAGGTTTCGAGGGATTGCCATGTCTAAGTCGAGTTCCCGGTTGAATGATGAGCGCATGGTGCCCTTGATCGGGCCTCTCGCTCGTTAAGGTTGCATTGGTAAGTCGCGCACGCTCGCGAGCTCGGGCTCACGTCCCAATCCGGCCGTCAAATCAACCAAGTGGGCACGAACGTCCCTTCGATCTCGACTGGCGATTGGTGAAGTCGAATTGGTCAGCACTTGCCAATTCGTCAAACACGTGGATGCGTGCTTACCATCGTGACAGAAGCGCCCGCCAAGAGGCACGACAGAGCCGCAGCCAACCTGGCAGTGGTCGTTCTTCGGCTATCACCTGGGAGACGGCTATATCTTGGCCGCCTCCCAGGTGCTCACTTAAATACAAGTGCAAGAAACGGGGCCACCAATGCATGATTGGCCCGCATCACATGAGCACACGCCGCCGCTACCACCCGTGCAGACTTGATGAGGCGCGGGACGACCAGATGGGCCAGCAAAAACCATACACATCCCACCGAGCATGACCATGGTCGCAGCGAGGACGTTAACAATCGTTCGTTTGGACATTCGTAGATCTCCGAAATTAGGTCGCGTCAGCCGCAGCTACAGCCCCCGCCGTTGGCGGTGCAGGTAACCCCAGGAGCACATGAGCACGTGCTTCCCCCACCAGAGCAGGTAGAAATGACTTTTGGTGAGGCAACGTTGGCAAAGCTAGCGCTTGCCCCGCCAATCAGCACCATCAAGACCGCGATTGAGTTGATTACCATTCTTTTCGACATCTTTGTATGTCCTTTGTTGATATTCGCCATCGGTTTCTATGTCAACTCCGCGCAGATCTCGCGGCGTCAAGGGTGGCCAATCGGCCGGGTGCAACAGGGATGAGAAAGCGGAAACGCAAACAACGCGACAGCTTCGTGAGCGCGTGCGCCTCGGTGCACGCCCGGGGAAAGCGCTGCACGACAAAGGCGCGCAATTGCTAGCGCGCACAATGTAAAGAAACTGGTGTCGGGGCACTCCGGAACGATCTTGCGACGCATCCTTTCCTCTGCCCCATGCTGATACCCATTTTGCAAGACTCGGTCTTCGAATGAGACGTCCGAGCCGCGGTGGTAAAAAATCTCGATCCTCGCTTTCGCTTGGATTTCGAGAGTTCGCGCACATCCACCTTCGTGGTTGGGAGTGACTGCACGCCTTTTTTTGTTTTCTCAATGTTCTTTGCGCACCATGTAGAACTTAGCCTACGATTTCCGCTCTAGTTTCGCTCTAGATGCTTATGCGCGCATTCGGCACTTTTGACTAACGAAGCCTTATCGTAAGTAGATGCGAAGTACACCACCTACAGGTCAGAACTTTGGGCTTGCAACGCGTGCCGTTTGCAAGCCCAAAAGTCACCGGCTTAAATGCAGATGCAACCGCTTGATGACGAATAGCAGGTCTGGCCTGCATCGCAGGAGCAGGTGCCGCCCCCGCCGCCGCAAACCTGCATCGGCGTTACATGGTTGCCAGACTTAGCAGTCGCTAGGCTCATTCCGCCAACCACAACCATCAGCGTTGCGAGCAGATTTACAACGATTCGTTTGGACATCGAGAATCTCCAAGATTAAGTAGGTTGATAGCTGTAGCTCCAGGAAGACACCACACGAAGCGCGTAACCGTGGCTTCCACTTGCGCGCGTTCCGCCGCTACATTTCACCGCGAATGAATTTCACTATTCTCGTTTACAGTTCTCCTCCCTGCTGGACGTCCCTAACTTTTTTGGCTCCCGTGCCCGTGTCGTGAAACTCAATCGATCAATTAGCCGGTTATAGCCTCGAACGAACAACAGCGCAATCGACGACTGCGCCACACATAAGGAAGGGCGACGAAAGAAGTTACGAATACGCCAAGCAGATGGTTATCACTGTCACCAAAAGTCTTTCTTGACGTTTTTGAGAAAGGTGCACATTCGGCATTTTCGTAAGCGCATGTTGCTCGCTGTGATATCGAAGGCTCTTCGACATCAATCTGTGCCACCCCGGTCGAGCCAAGTTGTGCTGTCTGATAGCAGGTAGATAACTACTGATCAACCATCACTCGGCCCAGGACAACTGTGGATAGAACTTCACTGGACCCTTGGACGTGGTCTCGCCGTAGGCTTTCGCCAGACGATCCATTCCAACGCTATTACCTTTCCGACGTCAGTCCGATTGCTTCCTGCCGACCAAGCGCGGTCTATCCACCGCGATCAGCATGAAAGACATTGCGGCTCCAACTTTCCGATCGACTATTTAGTTGGTTCCCCGCTGGGGCGGTCGTTGCACTCGCCGAATTTTCTTACGAGCCGTTTTTGTGATAGTCATCACACGACTTTGGCAGGGAGGTCCGTTGACACTGATGGGACGGTCCCTAGGCTACAGGTTGACGGCGGGACATCGACACAGCCGACGCGCCCACCCCATGCTCAACCTTCGTTCTAACCGGTGGCAGGACGGCTCTGCGATGGAGCAATAGCCGTGCCACACCGCCCTAAAATCAAAATGCCCCGGTCATAGACCGGGGCACGAGATGGGAAAGCCCGTTGAAGCGCAAGCCATCGTCTTAAACAGAGTAGACGGCGATAACCCGGTAGGGCCCAGGCTCGCAATTCTCAAGATCGCCCCCTTCGACGATTGCCCTCGCCTCCTCGAAACTCCCAAGCAGACAGTGCGCATTGACCGGCAGCCTCGACTCCAGCGAGTTACACGACAAAGGCGAGCACTCAGCGATGTTGCCCATCGTGAACGACACGATATCGAACCCTTCCAGCTTCTTGCTGATGGGGGCGACCACCTCGGTGGGAGACCATGGTTCAAACGCTTCCCAGGCCTCCTCGTCTTCGTCGAATTGAAGCTCGTACGCCTCGTAGTAGAAAAGCTTTAGCCCTTCAAGGGAGATCGAGGCGGCGTTCGCCAACTCGGTGATTTCGTACGGCGAATTGAATAGCCAATACCCGTTGTGCTTCCAATAGTCGACGTAGTCGGCGAAAGGCTTTGAAACGCAACCGCTGAGCGAGTAGACGTCCGCCACATGCGTGGCCGTCAACCATTCGGGGCGGTCGGCGACATGCTTGTAGAGATATCCCAGCGGGATCATGCGTTGCTCCGGGTCATTGGCGGAGGAAGTGCCGTGGGCCGGGATCTTAGCCTACGGCGCCGTCAGCGCAGGATTGAGGATCGTTCGATGGGATGTGTAAGGCAACTTTGAGAATATTCGTATGGAGTGGACGCGTGAAAATCGGGATTATGCGCGGGTTGCCGGGAGAGCCTGGCAACCGGGTGTCGAAAACCCGACAGTCACACGGGCCCCGCAGTCGCTTACCTGCGGGGCCCGTGGGTTCCACGCCATCTTTGGCGGGCGACCAGGCGGGCTTATGCTCGGCCGTGTGACTGCGGTTTTTCGACCCTGGCTCGCCCGCCACCCTTCCTTTTCAAACAGGACCGGGCGACGAGCCACGGTGGCGAATGAGCGTACTCGGCGACATGAAGCAGCTTGGTTGACCGTTATTCCAGTGGCGGAAGACCAGCTAGGGTGTAAATGCCGGGGCGTTCATTCGCCTGATCCGTTTGAGTGTCGATTCACGCTGTCCAATGCGCGTAAACATGGTAGTACGGTGCAGCAACTGAATGCCTTAGCGTTCAATCAGCGGACGAACGGCCTTGAACAGGGCTTCTGGCCGCCCCAGGGCGACTTCAATGCCGTCGGCCTTCTCGTCGAAGAAAGCGGGGTCTTCGAATGCAGTAGTCTACAAGCGCAAAATGATCGAATTCTGAAGTATCTGCCGGAAATATTCTGAAAGCTGCCTCCACTTTCTTGACGACCCGCTGACCATCAGGCACGCCATCCTCGAGCTTCGCTGCAGTCAATTTCGACTTGCTCTTGAGGTCAGATGCGGAGTTCAGAAGGTCGACGTACACCTCGGTCTTCCACGTCCCCTATCGTCACGTCCGACGAATTGAGACTCGCCAAGGGAAGGCGGCGAAACCATACACATCAGCGTCGAACAGGGCACTTCTTGCCGGAAAGGTGCATTAAAAATGCGTACTCCTTACCGACCCCGTACTTTCGATGCTTACCGAGGCTGGCGCCGCCTCCTAAAGAACTTTGAAGTGATGCCGACGAACTGCAGTCGGCTGCAATGGAGTTAGCCAGCCATTTTCTAGAAAAGCGGCTTGGACTGGGCACGCACGTAGCAAACGACTAGAATCTAAATGGTAAAAATGGGGTGGACAGGGGATGGATATCAGAATAAATAGCCCGGTCTGGGGTTGGGGATCTCGCTGCACTAGATATTCACCTGTGCTTGCAGCGACGGATGCGCCCTCACCGGGACAGTGCCATGAGTGACGCAAAACTCGTGCACATTCCTGGCGAACGCGCAGACCCAACGCCCGACGTTGCATTTGATATCGTCTTCGTCCATGGCCTCGGCGGCGATCTCTACGACACATGGACCCACGAAAACGGAGCTTTCTGGCCAAAGTGGCTAGCGACCCGCTTTGGCGCAACGAATGTCTATACGGCCGGCTACGACTCTGGGATCTTTACGAGCTTCCTGAATGGGGACGGCGCAAGCCTCGCCGACCGGGCCACGACCCTGCTCGACAGGCTTGCCAGTCGCCCATCCTCCGGACGTCCTCTGGTCTTCATTACTCACAGCCTCGGCGGCCTCGTGGTCAAGCAGCTCCTCCGCAAAGCTGACGGCGCCGCAAAGGCTAGGTACCGCAGCATCGGTGAGAACACACTGGGCGTCATCTTCATTGCTACACCCCACCAAGGCGCAACGGCTGCGTCGGCTGCATGCGCAATCATCAAGCTGTTGACCTCGCAGAGCCTCAAGCAACTTCAGCATGGCAATGAGCTTTTGCTCGATCTCGGCGGCTGGTTTAGCAACTGGGCCGGGAAGAAGTTATTGGCTATTGACGCCTACTATGAGGTCAATAAATGCAATGGAGTGCTAGTCGTAGACAAGATGACCGCCCATCCGCATGTCAACGGCTGCGATCCGGTCGCAGTCCAGGCCGACCATATTAGTATTACTAAGCTCGAAGATGATTCATCGCAGCTATTCCAATCAATCTGCAAGTCAATCGAGGAGCTCCTCGACTCGCACCCGCCTCTTCCGCCGGCCAACGATGGAGAAGAACTAGCGGTCTTTCAGCAGCATGCTGATGACGACCGACGGACCCTCGCCATGAAGCTCGCTGCGGTCAAGCGAGACAGTGATATTCCTCATGCGGAACGTCAGAAGGAACGCTTCAGCCAAGCCCTCCATCGTCATATTGCGCAGCCATCTGCTATCCACCTCTATACGAAGCTCCTGTCGAATATCGACAGCCGATTTCGACGGCATGTTAAACCTCTTATCGAAGCGGGAGCCGACCAGGGCATGGTCAACTCAACGCTTCAAGAAAAGGTTTTGGACCCTAGCCTGAAATCGTTTGATCAAGATACCGGCAACGCAACGGCCGGAACAGTCGATGGAGCATATTATTGGCTTGCGGGCAATTGCCATATTGGGTGGGATAAATGACTAAGCCACGTGTATGGCATGCATCGAGGGATGCATATCACTGCGCTTTTCGTCTGACCCGCCTTCTCCTGTCGGCAGATCATGCCATTGAGTTCGAACGCATCCGTGTGCTCGACATGCTGCTTCTCTACCCACCGCTATTGCACCGGGCATCGATGCCCCTAGCAGTACGAAACGCCTTTTCCGCTCTTGCTATCAGCCGACCCGAGAAAATTTTCATCAGCCTTCCAAGTGCCGCGTCTGTCTTCCAGGACCTTCGGCTCTATCAAAATTCTGCCGTTGCACTATTGAAGGCACAGAGGCTCATCAACATCGAGGCTTTGAAGGAAGGCATGCTCTCACAGAGTGCGCATGGATTCCCCCAGGCGTTAATCGCCCAGGCAACGCTGCGAAATGAGGAAGATGGCGGCCTGACGGCGTTTCTAACCGGCCTCTTCTCTACAATCCCCTTACGCGGTACCGAAAGCCTTTTTCGGAAAATGCATTTGCCATCCCGGTCCATCGCAGCATGAGCTCCCGACTGAAGCTCAATCGCCTGAGCGTTCATCGCGGGCGCCACGTGATGTACGACGAGCACTTTCACGAGGGGGTCAATATTATCCATGGCGACAATGGAAGCGGCAAAAGCACGATAACCGACTTTATCTATTTTGCGCTCGGCGGCGAACTGACCGAATGGAGGACGGAAGCCGAATTGGCGAATTACGTCATCGCCGAGGTGACCGCAGGCAATGCAGTCCTGACCCTTCGCCGGGACGTATCTAAAGATAAGAGTCGGCCAATGCAAATCTTCTTCGGAGCCTACGAAGCTGCTTTGAAAGCAGACATGCGGCTTTGGGAACAGTTTCCGTACAAGCGTACTGCGAGCCAGTACAGCTTCAGCCAAATTCTCTTTCAAGCGATCGGCATCCCGGAAGCAGTCAGTGCAGGTGACAGCAACGTCACCATGTATCAGCTACTCCGCGTTTTGTACTCAGATCAGCTAACGCCAATCCAACGCATTTTTAGAGTTGAGAACTTCGATCCCTGGGAAGTCAGGCAGGCCGTCGGCGACTTGCTGTGTGGCGTCGGCGGCTATGACTTGCACGAACTCCGCCTACAGCTGCGGTCGATTAGCAAGCAACTCGACGTAGTAACGACCGAATACAAGAGCCTCATCGCCGTTGCAGCCAGTCTTGGCGACGACGTTTCCATAGAATACTTGGACGAGGCGCAGCGAAATGCAGTCGCGGAACGAAACGAGCTCCACGCGAAGCTGACACGGTTGCTCGAATCGCCGAACGACGAAGGGACAAAAAGGCAAGAAACCGAGCTAGAAAAATCCCGGAAGCGCGAACTTTCCTCGCTAAGAAGGGATGTAGCACTTCTGACTGAGAAGATCGAAACACTCGAATATGAGCAGACCGACGGCACTCAGTTCATCAAGTATCTCACCGAAGCTATTGCTGACTTTGATGATGCAGCCGATACCTTTGTCGCACTAGGTTCCGTTCGCTTCGAGTTTTGTCCGGCCTGTTTTGCAACCATCAGTCATCCTCACGATGAAAGCAACAGGGCATGCCATTTGTGCGGCACCACCGCTACCGACGACCAGGACGACAGCCGCACCCTGGCCGTGAAACTTGATCTCCAGATGCAGCTCCGTGAGTCGGGAGCTCTACATAGTGCCCGCGAAAAACTACTTGGCGAGGCCCGGGCCGACCTACGCGCAGCGACGCGCAAGCTCAACAGGCTTGAATCCGAAAGCGACACCGCAAGGACCGCCGCCGCCTCTCGCTTCGAAGGCTTACTCGCAGATACAAGCCAGCGAATTGGCTACGCGGACGCCGCGATAGAGCAACTGCGGCGCCGTGAACAGCTCGCGCTAGAGCTCAGACGAGTGTCAGACCGGAGGGCCACCCTAAGGGCCGATGTCGAAAAACTAAAAGACCAGATTTTAAAGAAAGAATCTGCCCAGGAAAAGCGCAAAGATGCTGCCTACAGCGTCATTGAGCGCAATGCGATGGATATCTTGGGGAAGGATCTCGCCGAGCATAGCGATTTCGGTGATATCAAGTCCCTTACCTTTGACTTCGCGGGCGACTGGATCGCCCTGAACGACAACAAAAACCGTGTGGGAAGTGCCAGCGGCATGGTTATCCTGAAGAACAGTTTCCTGCTTGGTCTTTTCATGGCGTCACTTGAGGATGAAAATTTCTTCTTGCCGAGATTTATGCTCATGGACAACATCGAAGATAAGGGGATGGTCCCGGAACGATCCTGGAACTTCCAGCATCTGATCTTGAATGCAAGCGAATCAGCCAAGGTAGCCAACCAAGTGATCTTTTCAACCTCAAAGATTGCACCTGATCTAGAGGATTCACCATACGTTGTCGGACGTAAGTACACCAAGCTCCATCACTCACTCATCATCAAATAACAAGGTCTCAGCCAAATACTTCTGCAATGGGAAGTAGCCTATGTGCATGGAAACGTTTCTCTCACAGAAAGCATCGTTACCACAATGGCCGGCTTACCGTAGGCGTCTGAATGGATGGCGATCCCACACATCGTTGGGGAGCTGACATGGCCATTCTTAACCGCGCCATCCCTACCTCTGAACTCCACGCATTCGGCTTAACTCAAATTCTTGATGAGCCGCCCGCTGAGAACTGGGTCAAGCTCCATACGCGGCTTGCCCAAGCCGCGTCGCAAACCGAGCCAGACAACACGTTCCGGAAGGTCCTCGACCTCTTGCGCTGTGCGGTGTCCATGCACCTTCAACCCAAGATGGGCGCTCCCCTCAAACCCAGAAGGCGGAATGGTGATAAGTCGACAGGGGGGCCTGAGAATCTGGGAACCCATGATGTCGACTGTCTACTCAAAGTCGCAACCGGTTTGAAATCAGCCTGGGCCAGGGCACAGCTTGCAGATGTTGCCCTTGTCTCGGGGCAGGCATTGGGCATGAATGTCAGAGAGGCTGGCACCTTGGCAGCTAAAGCCTATCTGGAGGCATGCGAAGACGGCTTTGATGCTATGGCTAAGGCACGGCGAATCCTGCGTGGTCTGAATCTGGCGTGGCAATTTTCGCGAGAGGACACCTTTCCTGCACTTTGCGCCTGCCTGGAAACACGACTTGCCGAGGCAGTTGAGACCCACCATCTCGGGGATGCGTTCGCCCTTGCCGAGGAGGTGCTGCAGCGCACCTTGGAAACGAGTCTCCATCTTGGCCCTCTTTTCGAATCCCTGGCAGAAAGCCTATCTGCAGCAGGAAAAGGTGACTCGTACTCTATTGCCAGGTGCTATGACTTTGCTGCGAAGTTCTGGAAGCAGCAAAAACAGGATGCCGAGGCAAAACGATGCGAGGTAGCCGCCGGCATGGAATTCTGCAAGCGGTCTGAGCTTCCAAATCTCTCTTCGGCATTGGCCGCTGAATGGTTGTCAACGGGGATTTCGAGGCTTCAGAAGGCACGTGTCGATCAAGATTTAATCAAAAATCTCAAGGATCGGCTTGCTGAGGTCAGAGCAAGAATTCCTGATGAGATGAAGAAGATTTCTGTCCCCTTTGACGGTACCAACCTGGCCAAGCATGTCGATCAGGCCGTCACGGCTGCAGAGCCATTTGTTGCCCTCGTCCAAATTGCCTTCCACACAGCAAACCTTCCGTCATATACGCGATCCAGGGACGACATTCTCAGCTCATCGGACGACGGCTTGGCAAGCTACTTCCCTTCCATCCATGTCAACGACCGGGGCGAACCCGTGCACACACGTGAGGCTCTCAGCGGCGCTGACGAAGACCGCGTGTATTCCGAGATGGTGAGCAATGTGGCGCGGTGGTGGGTTCACTCGGTGGGCAGTGTTGTCGCGCCGATGGCGAGCGAGATTTACAGCAACCGGTTCTCCCCCTCTTTACAGTTTTTTCTAGAGGTGGCTTATACGTCCAGTGCAGTGCCGGACGGACACGAATACTCAGTGGCTAAGGGTCTCCTGTCTGGCGTCAATGGCGACTGGCACGATGCCGGCACGTACCTAATTCCACAGGTCGAAGCGATTGTAAGAACCATCCTTAAAAAACGGGGTGCCGTTACCCTGGCAGACAAGGATAAGGACGACACCGTAGAGGAAAAGGGCCTGCACACACTGCTTGACGAATTCGGCGACCACTTGCTGGGCAAGGACCTCACGCTGACTCTGAGAGCCCTGATGACTGATGGGAGCGGCTGCAAACTCCGTCACCTCTACGCTCACGGCTTGATGGCCGATGATGAAATTGCCTCGACGGCAGTTTCGACGCTATGGTGGGTCATGTTAAGAATAGTCGTCGAGTCATTTTGTTCTTCAGTTTCGCCAGTTGGCTCGCCAGCGTCTATTCGAAATTAGCTTCAATATCCTGATGCCTGAGTCCGTAGTCTCAGTGCGACACCCAACGCTTCCGCCTGGCCGCGGCTAATGTCGCGCACAGCGACAGCAAAATATCTCAATAAAATCAGACGATAATAAAATTTTGGCGGAGAGAGTGGGATTCGAACCCACGGTAGGCTTACACCTACGGCAGTTTTCAAGACTGCTGCCTTAAACCACTCGGCCATCTCTCCGTTGTTTTTCCAGCCAGGCGCATTGCACGCCTGGGTCTTGCCGAACCATTGTACCGTGCCCTACGCCGGCTTGCCTCAGGCAATCGCCTCAAGCCCAGCCATATAGGGCCGCAGCACCTCCGGCACCTCGATCGACCCATCCTCGTTCTGGTAGTTCTCCATCACCGCCACCAGGGTCCGGCCCACGGCCAGGCCCGAGCCATTGAGGGTGTGCACCAGCTCGGGCTTGCCCGTTTCCGGGTTGCGCCAGCGGGCCTGCATGCGCCTGGCCTGGAAGTCGTCGCAGTTCGAGCAGCTGGAGATCTCGCGGTAGGTGTCCTGGCTGGGTAGCCATACTTCCAGGTCGTACGTCTTGGTGGCCGCGAAGCCCATGTCCCCGGTGCACAGCAGCACCTTGCGGTACGGCAGGCCCAGCTTCTGCAGCGTGGTTTCGGCGTGGCCCACCATCTCTTCCAGTTGTGCATGCGATTGCGCGGGGCTGGCGATCTGCACCATCTCCACTTTCTCGAACTGGTGCTGGCGGATCATGCCGCGGGTGTCGCGGCCGTAGCTGCCGGCTTCGGCGCGGAAGCACATGGAGTGCGCGGTCATGCGCATGGGTAGCGCATCGGCTTCCACGATGGAATCGCGCACCAGGTTGGTCAGGGCCACTTCCGACGTGGGGATCAGGTAGCGCTTGGTATCCGCCACTTGGGTTGCGAAGAGGTCTTCCTCGAACTTCGGTAGCTGGCTGGTGCCTTCCATCGCATCCGCATTGACGATCAGCGGCACGTTGCATTCCAGGTAGCCGTGCTGCGTGGTGTGCAGGTCCAGCATGAACTGGGCGAGCGCGCGATGCAGGTGGGCCAGCTGGCCGCGGAGCACGGTGAAGCGGGCGCCGCTGAGCTTGGCGCCGGCGTCGGCGTCGAGCCAGCCGTGGCGGACGCCAAGGTCCACGTGGTCTTTCACCTTGAAGGTGAAGCTGCGCGGCTGGCCCCACTTCAGGATTTCCAGGTTTTCCGTTTCGTCCTTGCCCACCGGCACGCTTTCGTGCGGCAGGTTGGGGATGCGCAAGGCGATGGCGGCGAGCTTTTCCTGCGCGTTGAGCAGGGCTTGTTCGTTGGCCTTGAGCTTGTCGCCGATGCCGGCGACTTCGGCCATCAGGGCGGCGACGTCCTCGCCCTTGGCCTTGGCCTGGCCGATCGATTTGGAACGGGTATTGCGCAGGTTTTGCAGTTCCTGCGTGGCGGTGGCCAGCGTCTTGCGCTCGGCCTCCAGCGACTCGACCTGGGCGATGTCCAGGTCGAAGTTGCGGGTGGTTTTAAGGCGCTCGGCGGTTTCGGCCAAGCGCCCGCGCAGGAGCACGGGATCCAGCATGGGTAGTTCCGGTCAAATCAACGGGTTGGCCGGTGATTATGCTGGTCCCGTTGCCAAAATGACAACGCTCAGATTAGGGCGCCTTGCTCTGGCACGGCACGTAATCCCCGCGCGCCTTCGCCCTGCGGCCCAGCCACCAGGCCATCGCGGCACCGGCGACCAGCCAGCCCACCAGCTGATAGGCGAAGGTGCCGCCCACCAGCGCCGTGGGGAACGAGTACCAGTTGCCGAACGGCACCACGTTGGCCAGTACGCCGAACAGGCCCATCAACCCGGCAATGATCACGCGCCGGCAGAAGCTCATGGCGGCCGCGGCCATCACGAAGGCCAGGAACAAGGCGCACAAGGTATCGCCGATCCACTGCACCACCAGTTGGTGGCCCATGGCGGTCATGTCCCGCGGTTCGCTGCGCACCACCACGAAGGCGAAGGGCTCGCGGCTGGATTTTTCGGCCATGGCCTTCATGGCGGCGGGGTCGCTCATGTGGGCCGGGTCCGGCGAGGGCAACAGGAAAGCGTGGTTGCCGGCCGGGAAAGCTACCTTCACGGCGGCCAGCGCGACGTCTTCATTCACGGGCTGGGCTATGCCCGCCTCCCCTAGTGGCGTGGCCATGTGGGCGATGGCGCCCCAGATGAACATCACGATCCCGCCAAGAATCCCAGCGATCAAGATACGCATGCTTCTTCTCCCCTCCCAAGGTGGAACGGACGATAGCGCGTTATTCGGCGAACGAAACATGTCCTAAACAGTGGGGGTCAGAGTTTCACTCTGACCCCGGCCTCTCTCCCGGGGCGACAACGTTGTCAGATCGGACAAATAAGAAACGCGGCCGCAGCCAATGACGGGCGCTGCAGCGCAGCGTTGCGAAAATGCCTGTCGTGGAAGGTTTTCCGTCGAAGACGGCCTTGCATCGCAACATAAGGCGTTAAAACTCAAACGTTTACGTCTTCACAACCGTGATCACACTTCGCTTCATTGGCGATAGACAACGTTGTCATTCAGGTCTACACCAGACACGGTTTCTCGGTTGACAGGCAAGCGCACGGATGCGGCACGGGCGGTGAGGGGCGCCTCGGGGGAGTCGATGGCGCGCTGCTCGACATTCCTTCCATGGCGGTAATTAACCGGAGGCAATACCCATGAACCTTAAGACGTCCGGCCTTGCGCTCGGCACCCTTTCCAGTGCGCTCGGCGCCGCGCTGGCCACCCTCGCCCTTTCCGCCGTGCCCGTGCAAACGGCCGAAGCGGCGGGCACCTGCGCTGCAGCCTGGAGTGCTACCCAGGTTTACACCGGCGGCAACACCGCCAGTGAAAACGGCACCAACTACATCGCCAACTGGTGGACCCAGGGCAACGACCCGGCCACCAACAATGGCGGCAGCGGCTCGGGCCAGCCGTGGACGTCGCAAGGGTCGTGTACGGGCGGTGGTGGCGGCACAAATCCGCCGCCCACGGATCCGCCGCCGACCAACCCGCCGCCGGCCGCGGGCTCGCTGGTGTTCAGTCCCTACAAGGACATCACCATCAACCTGGACTGGAATACCAATATCATGTCCACGCTGGTGACCGGTACGCGTATTCCGGTGGTGGGCAGTGGCAGCCTGGTGTCCACGCAGGTGCCGAACCTTGGCGCCATCACGCTTGCCTTCGCCACCGGCGAATGCGGCAGCGAGAACTGGGGCGGCGTGCCGGGTGCGTCCTTCGCTTCGGCCAATATCGCCAGGCTCAATAGCGCGGGTGTGAACTACATCGTTTCCACCGGTGGCCAGGCCGGTGTCTTCAGCTGCGGCAGCACGGCGAACATGGCGGCATTCCTGAGCCGGTATGGCGGCTCGCATCTGATCGGCATCGACTTCGACATCGAGGGCGGCCAGTCGGCGGCCACGATCAATGGGCTGGTGTCGTCCGCGGTGTATGCGCAAGGCATCAACCCGAACCTGCGCTTCTCCTTCACCCTGGCAACGCTCGGCGCATCGGACGGCAGCTTCGGCGGCGTGAACTCGCTGGGCGACAGCGTGATCCGCGCGATCCAGGCATCGAGCCTGCAGAACTACACCATCAACCTGATGGTAATGGACTTCGGCGGCCCGAGCGCTGGCGTGTGCGTGGTGAGCGGCGGCGTGTGCAACATGGGCCAGTCCGCGATCCAGGCGGTGAAGAACCTGCAGCACACGTATGGCATTCCGTTTAGCAAGATCGAACTCACGCCGATGATCGGCTTGAACGATGTGTCGTCGGAAACCACGAGTGTGTCGGATGTGGACACGATCACCGCCTACGCCGCCACCAACAAGTTGGCGGGCGTGCACTTCTGGTCCCTCGATCGCGACACCCCCTGCCCTGGCGGTGCGCAGAGCTTTGCCTCGCCTACCTGCAGTTCGATCAACTCCAGCACGCTGCAGTTCACCAAGCGGTTCCTCAGCGACCTCGGGCGGTGAGGCATGGGGGGGGTCAGAGTAAGAACTCTGACCCCCAACGGGACCTCTTAGCGGACCGAAGGGAGCGTCGTGCTGCGGCACGGCGCTCCCTTTTTTGTGCCGCCAGCCCTCCACTAGGGGTCAGAGTCATTGCGGTTGCAATGACTCTGACCCCTAGTGATTCGTGAGGGTTGCCACACCTACACGGAAACGGCAAGCGTAGGTGATTGATTTGTGAGCGTAATCGTTTGCGGGTAGTCAAAGTGATGACGTGTGCCGCAAAACCGTCAACCTGATGGGCCATCGAAAGATTGACGAAAGACGGACCTGCCAAAGCTCGGTGTGGGGAGGGGCACAGGGCTGGGGGGCCCATGAGCGTCCATTCCCGTACGACGCATCTGCAGTACTCGTTAACGAGGTACCGGAGCCGACCGGCAGGGCCGGCGGCACGTCTATGGGTTAATAAAGGACTTAAGAATGAAGATCGAGGGTTCGAATAAGTCATTCCGCAAAACGCTTCTTGCACTGGCCGTGGGTTCGGCCGTGCTTTCGTTCTCGGCGCATGCCGCGGACAGTTGGGTGAGTACCAAGACACGCGCTGCCATGCAGCCGGCCGCCGCCAGCAACGTCGCCTCCACGCAAAGCGTGGCCGCCACGGGCTATACCCTTAATGTCACCGGTTCCCCGCACATCGACAGTGGCTTGGTCACGGCGCTTGCGCCCACCCACCCGCTGCATGTGGAAGTGGCCCTGAAGCTGCGTAATCCGGAAGATCTCGCCGCGTTCAACGCGGCGGTGAACAAGCCGGGCACGGCCGAGTTCGGCAAATTCCTCACCCCGGCGCAATTCAAGGCGCGCTTCGCGCCGACCGACGCCCAGGTGCAGAAGGTGGTGGCCCACCTGACGCAGGCAGGCTTCACCAACATCCAGGTGTCGCCGAACAACCTGATGGTCTCCGCCGACGGTACGGCCACCAACGCCACCAACGGCTTCAACACCACCCTGAAGTCGTTCTCGGCCAACGGCCGCGACTTCTATGCCAACGACCAGCCGGCCATGGTGCCCGCGGCGCTGGGCGATTCCGTCAACGCCGTGCTGGGCCTGCAGAACGTCGCGGTGAAGCACACGCTGCACCACGTCTACCACCCCGAGAACATCGTGGTGCCCGGCTCCAGCGCCACCCCGCAGGCCGCCGGCAGCATTGCCGCGCACAACCCGCAGGACTTCGCCACCATATACGACAAGGGCTCGGTGCCGGCGGCGACCAACACCGCGGTAGGCATCATCACCTGGGGTTCGATGACCCAGACCATCAAGGACCTGAAGACCTTCACCACCAATGCGGGCCTGGCCACCGTCAACACGCTGGAGACGCGCGTGGGCAGCGGCACCTTCGCCAACGACACCGATAGCAACGGCGAATGGTCGCTCGACAGCCAGGACATCGTGGGTACGTCCGGCGGCGTGAAGCAGCTGATCTTCTATACCTCGCCCAACGGCGACAGCAACAGCTCGGGTATTACCGACGCCGGGATTACCGCCACCTATAACAAGGCCGTCACCGACAACATCGTCAAGGTGATCAACGTGTCCCTGGGTGAAGACGAAACGGCCGCGGAGCAGTCGGGCGTGCAGTCGGCGGACGATGCGATCTTCCAGCAGGCTGTGGCGCAGGGCCAGACCTTCTCGGTGAGCTCCGGCGACGCCGGCGTGTACCAGTGGTCCACCGATCCGCAGTCGGGCTCGCCCGGTTACGTGGCGAACTCCGCCGGCACCGTGAAGATCGACCTCACCCACTATGGCGTGAGTGAGCCGGCAAGCTCCCCGTACGTGATCCAGGTGGGCGGCACCACGCTCTCCACCACTGGCACCACGTGGACGGGCGAAACCGTGTGGAACGAAGGCCTGGCCCAGATCGGACCGCCGACTTACACCAACGAGCGGCTGTGGGCGACCGGCGGCGGCACCAGCCTGTTCGAATCGGCTCCTTCCTGGCAGGTGACGGCGCTCGGCTCAGGTACCACCCATCGCGTGGGCCCGGATGTGTCCTTCGACGCGGCATCGTCGTCGGGCGCGTTGATCATCGTGAACGGTTCGACCGAGCAGGTGGGTGGCACCAGCTTGGCCTCGCCGATCTTCGTCGGTGTGTGGGCACGTATCGAGTCGGCGGCGAACAACACCATCGGCTTCCCGGCGTCGAACTTCTACGCCGCCTTCCCCAGCAATGGGGCGATCCTGCATGACGTGACCTCGGGCAACAACGGTTACCAGGGCCACGGCTACACCGCCACCACGGGCTTCGACCAGGCCACCGGCTATGGCAGCCTGGATATCTCCCAGCTCAACAGCTATGCCCAGGCCCACTGGGCCACGGGCGGCGGCGGCGGTACCAACGTGCCGCCGGTGGCGAACTTCAGCGTGACCACCAGCGGCCTGACCGCCACCTTCACCGACAGCTCCACCGATAGCGATGGCAGCATTTCGTCGCATAGCTGGACCTTCGGCGATGGCGGCACGTCCACGGCCACCAGCCCCAGCCACACCTATACGGCGGCTGGCACCTACACCGTGACCGAAACGGTGACCGACAACGGCGGCGCGACGAATTCGAAGTCGTCCTCGGTGACGGTTTCCAGTGGCGGCGGCGGTGGCGGCAACGTGCTGCAGAATGGCGTGGCGGTCACGGGCCTGGCGGCAGCTCACAACGCCAAGCTCAACTACACCGTCGTGGTTCCTTCCGGCGCGACCAACCTGAAGATCGCCATCAGCGGCGGCACCGGTGATGCGGACCTCTACGTGAAGCTGGGCTCCGCTCCCACCACCAGCAGCTACGATTGCCGCCCCTATGTCACGGGCAACAACGAAAGCTGCACGGCCTCCGCGCCGACGCCGGGTACGTACTACATCATGCTCAACGGGTATGCCGCATTTACCGGCGTCACCCTGAAGGCCACCTGGAACTGACACCGCTTTTAAAGGGTGGGTAAAAAAAGAGGGCCCGGCAGATTTTGCCGGGCCCTCTTCATTTGCTGCCATGGACAGAATTTCCCGTCACGAGGAATCGAGGGTCGTCGTTTATATTCCGCCATTCCACCACCAACGGGAGTCGTCATGGCCGAGCCATATCAGCGCATTTCGCCGTTCCTCTGGTTCGATGATAAAGCCGAAGAAGCGGCGAAGCTCTACGTATCGATCTTCCCCAATTCAAAGATCCACGGCACCACTCAGTATCCCAAGGGAGCAGAAGGCCCTACCGGACGCCCGCCAGGCTCGGTGATGACGGTATCGTTTACGCTCGACGGCCAGCTGGTGACCGCCATCAACGGCGGCCCGATGTTCAAGTTCACCGAGGCGATCTCGCTGGTGGTGATGTGCCATGACCAGGAGGAAATCGACCACTACTGGTCGAAGCTGGGCGAAGGCGGCGATCCCCAAGCCCAGGTCTGTGGCTGGCTGAAGGATAAATACGGCCTGTCCTGGCAGATCGTGCCGAAGAATATTTCCGAGATCGCCAATAACCCCAAGGCGATGGAAGCGGTGATGCAGATGAAGAAGCTGGATCTGGCTGTCCTCAACAAGGCGCTCGCCTCGTAGCGGTTGGGTGGTTTGGGGGTCAGAGTCATAACTCTGACCCCCAACCGTTCGCAACGCCTTCGATTACTGCGAACCCTTGACGGCAAACGTCGCGTCGGCGCTCTGCCGAAGCAGGCCCAGCTCGAAGTGCTTCTTTATTTCATCCGCCCAGATCTGGGCGATCAGCCGGTAGACCTCTTCGGTCGGATGGGCTTCGTCACTGGTGGTGGTGTAGAACGCCGCCAGCTGGTTCCGCGGCGTGGCTCCGTACCGAACCTCGATACCGGACGGCTGCGCGCCTTTGGAGAACCCATAGGAGTTCAGGTTCCGCGTGACGTGATCCATCGGCGTGTAGATGTCCACGACGGCCGCTGGGTTCTTGGGGAAGTGCGCATTGATCTCCTTGGCCAGTTCGTGGCCGAAATCCAGGGAGCCATGGGTGAAACCGAGGACTTTCTCGCTCGCCTCTTTCCCGATATAGCGCACGGCGTCCTGCGGATTGGGCAGATTGCCGATCAGGAAGGCGGCATTGGGATCGACGGCGATGATTTCCTGGCAGATCTGGCTCATCTGCAGGGCCACCGCTTTCATGTCGGTGGGATCGCGGCCGTTCGTCACTAGGTCGTTCAGCCCGAACCAGATCAGGTACAGGCCGACACCGGGTTCCGGGCCGTAGCTCTTGAGGTCGTTACGATAGCGTGTGAACTGCTCACGGAACGTACCCAGGCCCACGCCCCAGCGGTCCGACCCGCCCATCGACCCGCCTTCCGCATAGTTCGCGTAGTAAAGCGGAGCCGTGGCCGACGACCCCTGGTTGCTGGTGCGGCCCCAGGTCAGGTGGGGCGCGGCGGCGAGCTCGGACGTCGCCTTGTCCACCGTGATCAGCGGCTGGCCGCCTGACCATTCCCAGATGAAGTCGGTCCAGTTGCGGTTGTCGCTATAGCGGTTGACTTGGTTGGTGCGCATCAGCCCAAAGAGCGAGGCGAAGGCGCCGGCAACGGTCTTCCGCTTGACGCCGATGTCAGAGAGGCTGTCGCCAAAGATGATGAGTCGTTTTACGGTGGTGGTCATGGCAGCGTGTCCTTTTGATAGTGCTTCGAAGTGGCATACGAGGGGTACGCATGACGTACCCGGATCCACTCTCACCGCTGCACGACGTTAGCCATATCGGGAAATTCCCGATTTCTTCAGGTGCTTTTCCCCGCCTGCAGGCGCCGCTGCACCGAGCGCCAAACCCATGCCGACATCAGCACCGCGGTGCCGATGTTGGTGATCAGCTCGCCGGGCCAGATATGGCCGTAGCTGACGTTCTCGTAGCCCAGGCGGTCGGCGACAATACCCAGCACATTGGTCAGCGCACCGGCGGTGATGAGTGCGTGGCATACGCGCAGCAGACGGCGGAGGTGGCGATCGGTAAGCAGCCAGCTACCGCACAGCGCCATCACCACGCTGCAGCAGAAATCGGCGTAGAGGCAGATCATGGCGCCGCTCATGGTTTGTCGGCTCCGGCAATGCGGTCGATCATGCGGTTGGCCAGAGACTCGCCTCGGCTGTCGATCAACCGCTGGAAGATCATCGTTGCCCTCAGCCCGAAACAGCCGACCAGAAAAGAAACGCCGGCGTGTATCTCCGCCGGCGAATCGGGAAGGAACCGCCCTTCCAATGCGGGAGCCAGGAAGACTGCCAACATCGTCCCGCACACCACCTGCACGATGGCGCGTTTGCGTGAAGGCTCGTTGCCAAGCGCCACCGGAAGGGTGGCACCCCCGATCGCCGCCAGAAGCAGCCAGAAGCGGGTGAAAAGCAGCATGTTGTCCATGACGGTGTCCTTGCTTGACGTTACGGCGTGGTGGCCGCTGGAGGGTTGAGCTCACCGCGCCACGTGTTCCTGACTCCGTCGAAGACGACCTTCAGGTGATTGTTGGACGCCGGCGTGACGTTGAAGTCGTGGCCGAGGAGTCCGTCGCAGAAGCGGCCGCCATTCGTGGACACGGCAAAGCGGTAGACGGTTGCCTCGCCGTCGGCCTTCAACCGCCGGGCCGGCACTTCGCAGGAAAAAGGCTCGTCGAAATGAACGCGCACGACTTGGGTGTCGAAACGAGCCGTGATGGAGACATCGGTGTTCGCATGCTGGACCAATCCCCGCCATTCGCCTTGCGGGGGTGACGCGAGGGCCACGGCGGGCACCAGGCCAAGCCATGCAGCCAGGCGCAGGGCACGGCGTGCGTTATTGGGGGTCAGAGTCTTTACTCTGACCCCGCCTACCTCACGATATGGGAGACGCTCCAGTGACGCGGCTTTTGCAATGTTTGAAATCATGTGATTCCCCTTTCGTTATGAATGGCGTGGCCGGCTTAATGACCGAGCCACACCGCGATGCCGGCAACGCCGGCGATACCAACAAGAGCCAGGGCAAGGCCCCGCAGCCACGCACCACGCCGGTCGCGCACCGCCCGGGGAGGCTCGTCCAGGCAGGCAACCAACGCGGCTTTCCAGTGCGGCGACACGCGCATATGGGAAAGTTTGTCCATCACTGCACCGCCGCCTTGGGCAAGCTGACCGTGCGGCCATCAAGGACGACGCTGGGCTGCCACGCATCGACGGCGCGGAAGCAGATGCAGATGCGGTGCATCTTTGGACGGCGAAACCAACGCAGGCGCGGAGGTCTCATGTCGATCAGCAGTTCATCGGCGCCGCTGCCTCCGCGCTCATGACGCAACCGGCAGTCGAACGCCACGGATAGCTCAGTGACCTGCGGCACGCGAGAATCACGGAAAGCCCGCAGGGGTATCACCACGGGCACCAGCGGCGCGTCGGGGCTGGCGTCGCGCGGAAGATCCACGTGCAAGGCCTGGGCATCGCTATCGTCGGCCTGGCGGTGCATGGCGCGGCGGCGCTGCAACCCTTCATTGGCCGCTTCCACCGAGACACGCAGCGCGTATAGCAATTGGTCGAACGTGCAAGTGGCCATGGCGCCCTACCCCTCGCCCAGCCAGACGGGCTTGCGCGGAAAGCCCACGTGATAGCAAAGCCACTGCAACACCACCTGGTGCTCGCCGATCTGCAGGATCGTGAAGCTTTTTTCGATGCCGATGATGGAGCCGCGCGGCGTATCGGTAAGGCAGCGATTGATCAACGCCTGGGCTTCCTCCAGCTGCGCGTCGGTACGCATCTGGTTGGGATTGTCGCTGCCGACAACCACGCGCTTGATGAACTTCACGTCGGTCAGGTCGAACATGCTCATTCTCCGGGAAGGAATCGCGGCGACCTCGCGGGCGCCGCGATCCATGGGCCGAAACACTTACGGAACCGAACCGCCGTTCGGCAAGGAACCGGCCACCAGCACCGGCGCGCCGATCTTGCGCGGCGCACAGGCGCTCTGCAGGATGTCCATGACGCGTGCAAGGCCTTCGGGCATGCCCTTGTCCTCGGCATGCACCTCGACGTGGTACTTGGCCGAGTTGTCCGAGGCGCGGGTGTTTTCCTTGGTGGAAGACACCGAGCCTGAGACCTTCGCCGTGGCCTTGAAGATGCCCCAGCCGATGGAAGCCTCGGCACTGAACGCTCCCTGCTTGCTGTCCTTCTCCGTCTGGGTGAAGGACGACTTCACTTCCATGTCGAAGGTGATGTCCACCTTGGTGACGCTGAGGTTGGGCACCTTCACGATGGCAAGCAGCGGCACCTGCAGTTCGACTTCTTCCTCGGCGATGCCTTTGCCATCGGGATCGTCCACCGGACGCTTGAAGCGGAACTGCGCGGTGCGGGTGTCGCCCACGCCGTTCGGATCGCCCGAGGCCGGCGGCAAGAAACCGATGACCTTGATGAAATCCGCCGTGGCCTGGGCCAGCTTTACCTGTGCTTCGCAAGCAGCGCTGAGTGGCGAGCCGATCAGGTCGCCCATGGGCAGACCCTTGAACTGACTGGAAATATTGACTAGATCAGTCATGCTGTTACTCCTTATGGTGTTTGACGCGGCGCGCCAGATGCCCGCCGCGGTTCAGCGCGTCGACCACCTTTAGTCGCCAGGCTTGAACGTCTTGAAGACCCCCTGGATTTGCGAGAGGTGGTTCATCAGCCGTGCGGCGCCATCGGTGGGTTCGCTTCCTTCCACGCGCAGCACCACGTGCACCGCGCCGCCCTTGCGCTCGCTTCCGCCGGCCGCCGGATCCACGCGCAGTTGCGGGCGCGCCGATGCAGGCTGGCCCTTCCATGCAGGCGCCGTTGGCTGTTGTCCTTCGGGCGCATCGCCCTCGATCAGCGGACCGATGTCGGCGTCGAAGGTGATCTCCACATCCTTGATGCGAAGCACATTGGTCGACACCAGCGGAAGGATGGGTGCACGGTAAAGGTCTTCATCGTCTTCGCCTGCCTCCGGGTGCAGCGACGGCATGCGTATCACCACGCTCTTGGGCCGGTTGTCCTGGTCGAAGAAGTCGCTCAGATGACTTATCTGGTGCTGCTCGATGCGATCCTGCGCATCGACCACGGCACCGGCGATGGCTTCGATCAAGGTGTTCAGTGAGGTCTGCGCGGCCATGGTTTATGCGCCCTTCGCAGTGGCGGGGGCGATGTCCGCGAACGAATCCACGCGAGCGAGCCAGCCTTTCAGGAACTTGGCCAGCTTCGGGTTCTTCTTCACCAGGTTGGTGTAGTAGTCCCTGCGGCCCTGCTTGTAAGCCGCGTAGACGGCCGTTGCGTTGGCTTGCTTCAATGCGGCTAGCGTGCCCGCACCTATCGCGCCGTCCACCACCAGCTGTGGCTGCGCGCCTTGCGCGTTCAATACGGTTTGCAGCAGGCGCGAAGCGTTCGCGCCGGCATTCACCTGGAAGTCGAACACGATGTTCGCCAGCGGCTGCAGGGCGATCTGATCGCCGTGCACCTTGTCCCAATAGAGCGCCTTGTAGATCGTTCCCGCCTGGCTGTCGCTCAGTGCGCGCAGGTTGGCCAGCGTGGGCTGGATGCCGAGCAAGCGCTTGGCGCATTGCTGGAACGTCCCCATGGTGACGCCCTTGTTGGTGGCACCACCCGGATCGTCCGGATCGTCGACGAATCCGCCCTCATGCTTGAGCAGCGTGGGAAAGAAGCTGTTGAAGTCGGCCATGGACGTGTTCTCCGATTCGACGCGTGGGCGTTGGTCGGTTCACTATCCGTTTGCCGGGGCACGCGTGGCATCGGGGAAAACCTGATTGCCTTGCGTGCGAATGCTGACCGCGATGCATCATGGGTCGAGCGTGGTGAGGCCTTCGCGCAACGCATAACGCGTCAGCTGTGCAATGCCATGAATGCCGAGCTTTGCCATGATGTGTTCGCGATGCGTGCCCACCGTCTTAACGCTGACATGCAGGCGCTCGGCGATGTCCCGTGCACTGAGGCCCTCGGCGAACAACTGGGTGATCTCCCGTTCCCGCGGGCTCAGTGCTTCGGGCTGGGCAAACGACGGGCTGTGGTGGCGGCGCATGCTGTCGACCAGCAGATGGGCGATATCGGGGCTGATGAAATAACGCGAGCGCATCACGCTGTCTATCGCCTCGCGCAATGCGTCGAATCCGTCGCGTTTGAGCACGTACCCATGCGTGCCGGCATCGAAGGCCGCGCGAACCCATCGCGCGTCGTCGTAGCGCGACAGGCACAGCAGCCGCGTGTTCGGACAGCGTGGTGCGATGCGGCGTATGGCTTCCAGGCCGCTAAGGCCCCGCATGGCGCAATCGAAGACGATCAGGCCTGGTTGGCAGCGCAACGCCGCGCGCACGCAGTCGCGCCCGTCGCCCGTACTGCCGATCACTTCGTACCGGGCCAAGCCGGCCAGCAGCGACGCCACGCCCTCTCGCAGCAGTGCCTGCTCATCGGCAAGTAGCACGGTTACCGGCATCACCGCCTGGGCTCCTGTATCGGCGCCGAGCGTACATAACGGAAAACACCGCCACGAGGGGCGGCGGTGTGGCCATGCAAACGCATCGTGGACCCCCTGATTGAACCGCCAGTCCCAGCTACCCAGCCGGTTGGCTCGCCGGGTGTGCTAGCACCGTACGCTGGGGTAGCCCATCGGCCGTATCAGCCAAAAACTGATTTTTCGGGTCAATCCTGCCTATCGGCGGCCGGTTTCCAGGGATGGCGAATGCACATTTTCTAACGCTACGTACGGATCACCACGCTCGTGTCTTAAGCTTGCAGCACAGTGCGAGCTGGCCTTTGGGTGGCCGCCCGTACTGTTCATGACAAACAGGGGACTTCTATGTTTTTACGCAACGTCAAACCCGCGCTGGGCCTTGCCATGCTGTTCGGACTGCTGCCCGCCGTAGCATTGGCAGCACCCCCGCAGGGTCAGTGGCGGGGACTGGTGCAGAGCGCAAACACCGATATTGCCGTCGATATGAGTTTCACCGCCCAAAGCGTGATCATTCATTTCGCCGAGCCGCTTTCATGCTCGGTACCGGCGAAATTCCTCAAGAGCGACGGCGCGCAGACCATCTACCGTTTTGCCGTATCCCCGAATGGCGGCCGATTCTGCGACTCGCTCTTCAGCAGCAACCTCACGCTCACGCAGGTTTCCAGTACCAAGCTGAAGGTCGCCTTCGTTGGGGCCAGGAAAACGTGGGGCGGAGAGCTCAGCCCGCGCTAGTGAGCGGGCACAAATTACTGAAACGGCTACGCCCGACTGACGCCTTCCACGCAGACATGCATCCCGGACTTTCCTACGCTGACGATCAGATCCAGAAGGATCATTTTCCCGCCCGGAAATTGCGTGAAGCATTCCACCACCGCGACAAGGAAGGACTGCCCGGGCCGAAAATACTTCACCCTGATCGATGGGCCAACCAAGCCAGAGGCTTGCTCATCATCCCGAAGGCAAGATTCAAGATCCTGCTCGATAGCCTCGGCAGGATGGCGATCAAAAGCAACAGCGTAAGGGAATTTCTCGATGAGTCTGTCGAAGAACCGCCCGTGGAGAAGTGCTACGGCCTCGCTTCCAAGACTGCTCAGGAATTCGTTGTTAAGATCGTCCGGGGTTATTTCCATATCGGCCCTACTGACTTGGCTTCTTTCTTCCCAGAAGAATCAGGTCATCAAGAAGAGCAACGCCAAAAGAATGGGATTCAAGGTCTTTATAGCCGACCGTTTTGATTCCCCAACCTTCTTCCGCCTGAATCAGGATCACCGGCGTCTTCTTGCCAGACGTCTCATCAACCAGCCAGGCATATTGGGGAATGGCCACGTCCAGAGGCATTCCGGTTGAAATTTCCGTCCGGCCTGCTTTATCCCGATCCAGCATGAAGGTGCCGCAGCCCTTCCTTAGATCAGCGGATGTCGACGGGCGACCTCTGACGAAACAATCCTTGGGCAGATCGGGCCAGTCAATGGGGGCAGTGGCGCCCGTCAATGGCATGAGGCCAAAAATAAAGGCACTCATAAGTCCCCATTTTTGACGCGACATAAGCCCCCCGGTTTCGCCCGGGGTGATCATACTGATTTATCGCGTCAGCGATCAAAGGGACCAAAAATGAAGGGCAGACAGGTCACTGTCCGCCCTTCGATGTCCAATCGCTTGTAGAAGCGTTTAGGGGTCAGAGTATTCACTCTGACCCCCTCCTAACGTTCTATCTTCAGTTGTTGCTGATCCGGTACATGGCGATCGCGTGTGCCGGCAAGTTGACCTTGATAGAGCCGTCGCCGCTGGCGTCCGTGTGCTGCCAGAGGTCGCGTACCTTGTACTTGCCGGCTGTCTTCAGGCCGATTTCGGTCGCGGCCACGCTGGTGTCCACCGCGGCATCGGTTTCGTTGAACACGGCCACCGCGCGGCTGCCGTCCTTCATGGGTTTGACGATCACGTGGATGCCGTCGGCGTCGCGTACCTGCTTGCCCTGCACGCCCAGCGGATCCTGGTCCACCGCGATCACTTCCTTGTTCAGGAGGATCTCGAGCGCATCAGGCTTGATCTTGCGAATGTCCGTGCCCACCAGGAGCGGCGAAGCCATGATCGCCCAGAGGCTGAAATGGCTGCGGTATTCCACG
>Ga0163162_10000293_pt1 | contig 45854 bp, 38 predicted proteins | sample S55metaG_FD_115310 | JGI IMG/M metagenome (GOLD analysis project Ga0163162, IMG submission 115310) | Switchgrass rhizosphere microbial communities from Kellogg Biological Station, Michigan, USA - S5-5 metaG | ecosystem: Host-associated > Plants > Roots > Rhizosphere > Soil | place: USA... | reverse complement strand
CAAACCAGTTCCCCATGCTAAAATTCCAATGAAAAATCGAAGCGGAAATGGTTCCTTCTTTATCCCGCTTTCCCTGAGCTCCGGCAATTACAGGATACGGGCCTATACGAACTGGATGAAAAATTTCAGCCAGGAATTTTATTTTGAAAAGAATGTGACGATAGTGAACACACTAAAAAGCCTCGGCGAAAAATCAGCAGACAGTTCAAATCAATATGACATTCATTTTTTCCCGGAGGGTGGCAACCTGGTTGAAGGTATTGAAAGCAGGGTCGCCTTCCGCGTTACTGACCGGCGAGGCGATGGTGTAGACTTTAAAGGCACAATTACTGATGATGCGAATAATACAGTCGCCAGTTTTCAACCACAAAGATTTGGGATTGGCAGTTTTTCCTTTACACCCGCTGCCGGCAAAAAATATCGGGCGATTATCCGGCTCAGCAGCAGCAACGTCGTTATAGGCGAGTTGCCAAACATATATTCACAGGGTTACGTGATGCATGTTGAAAATATCTCAGATGATCGAATACATGTTACCGTTAGTACAAACGTAACAATGCCTGGGCAATTTATTTTCCTGTTTGCACACACCCGACAATCGGTTAAGGTAGCAGAAGCCGAGCCGGTAAGCGATGGCAAAGCGGTTTTCTCTATTGAGAAAAGTAAATTGGGTGAAGGCATTTCACATCTTACTGTATTCAATTCGGTGAGGCAACCCGTTTGCGAACGTCTTTATTTTAAAAAGCCAATTGGCTTAAAAATAAACGCAAATGCGAATGGTGAAGAATTCACCTCCAGGAAAAAAATATACATCAATATTGACGCAAAGGATCAGTCAAAGCCGGCGGTCAGTGATATGTCCGTTTCTGTATATCGGATCGATTCACTTTCTAACAGCCAGGACGCAGACATCCTTAGTTATTTCTGGCTTACATCAGACTTGCAGGGAACTATCGAATCGCCGCAATATTATATCAACAATAATGGGCCGGAAGTTGATGCTGCTGTCGACAATCTCATGCTCACCCATGGCTGGCGCAGGTTTCGTTGGGATGATGTGTTCCAAAATAAAGTTGCCTTTGAATTCATTCCTGAATACGAAGGACACGTGATCGGTGGAAGAATAACTAATAAGAAAACGGACCAACCGATCGAAAATGTTGTCACATATTTATCATCACCCGGAACAAAATTTCAAATCAGCAGCTCAATCAGCAATAAAAAAGGGCAACTTCTGTATGATGTGAAAAATTTTTATGGGTCAAATGAAGTCGTTGTGCAAGCCGACAATCAGAAAGATACCAGCTACCGCATTGATATCCTAAATCCGTTCTCGGAAAAATATTCTTCGCGTCCATTTACTGATATTGATATCTCTGAAAGTTTACGTGATGATATCGTGTCACGAAGTATCGGCATGCAGGTACAGAATGCATATTCAAACGACTACTTGCAGCGATTTGATGCACCATATATGCAGGATACTACTGCTTTCTACGGCGTGCCGGATTACAAATTTTTCCTGGATGAATACACGAGGTTCAACACAATGGAAGAAGTAATGCGCGAATATGTAACGGGGGTATCGTTGAGAAAACAAAAGCAAAAATTTATTCTGCGCAACTTCAACGATCCATATCATGGATTTTTTGACGATGATCCACTGATTCTCATGGATGGCGTTCCAGTATTTGATGCCGACAGGGTTATTACCATGGATCCGTTAAAAATCAAAAAAATCGAGGTCATGACGCGGCGATATTATCTCGGTCCGATCAGCGCAAGCGGAATCGTGAGCTACACCACGTATAAGGGTGATATGGATGGATTCCAACTCGACCCGAATGCATTGGTTGTAGAATATGAAGGATTGCAATTGCAGCGGGAGTTTTATTCTCCGGTTTATGAAACAGAAAAGCAGATCAGCAGCCGCGTACCAGACTTCCGGAATTTGTTATTTTGGTCGGGCGATGTAAAAACGGATGAACATGGAAAGAAGCAGCTTTCATTTTACAGTTCAGACCAACAGGGCAAATACATGGTGGTTATCCAGGGTATAACGGGGGAGGGAAGAGCCGGCAGTCAGTCATTCACATTCGACGTAGTAAAATAAATTTTTGATTTTTGAATTGGGTGCCTCGGAAATTCGTAATTTCTAATTATGGAAATCCCCAGCAGCAGCTCTGAAAAAATTAACCTGTGTCAAACCTTTTCGCAACAATGGTTAAGCAGATAGTTACTTATGGTAACTACGAAGGAGCGTTTCTACGCTCCTTTTTGTATTTTTTAGCGTAGGGAAATAGTGTTAGATTTGCAGCCCCTCAAATACTTTTTTTTGATAGTTTTTTCGGGTGGTGGCGCAGCCCGGTAGCGCACTTGTATGGGGTGCAAGGGGTCGCAAGTTCGAATCTTGTCCACCCGACCCGGAATGGCAATTGAATGATTTCAGTTGCCATTTTTTTTGCGCGCTCATCACTGGCTCAAATTCGAAATAAAAAAATTATTCCCTTGAACGCATACGTTCAATTATTTTGTTCTTCTCAGAGAAATTTTTCATGGAAGACTATTTAACTTTAATAAATTGATTTAAGAAAAGCGTTGCTTTTCAATTGTGAATTTTCTCTCGATAAATAACATTTCAATGGACAAATCCAACGGCTACGAACGCATTTCACAAATCTTTGCCACGAGTCGCGGCATTGCGGTGAATGGCATTGGTTCATCATCCGTTCGCAAATGGGCAAAATCACTAACCAAAAATTCCGTCGTTCTTGATCTTGGTTGCGGAACCGGAGTTCCTGTTTCAAAAATATTGATTGACGAAGGCATGATCGTTTATGGAGTCGACGCGTCTCCAACATTAACCAAAGTTTTTCACCAGAACTTCCCAAATGCGCCTGTTGCTTGCGAGGCCGCGGAAGATTCATCTTTTTTCAATCGAACATTCGACGCCATCATCGCGTGGGGATTGCTGTTTATTTTACCGGAAGAGGCGCAGCTGATTTTAATAGATAAAATGGCAGCAGCATTGAATGTAACTGGAAAATTAATATTTACATCGCCGCCTGAACCAATCACGTGGTTCGACGCAATGTCTGAAGTGGAATCGCGATCACTGGGCGCAAAAAAATACAGAGACTTAATTTCAGAATCAGGACTTACTTTAATTGAAGAGTTTGAAGATGAGGGCGAGAATCATTATTACAGTGCCGCTAAAATGTAGGAATTTAGAGAGCACGGAAAAAGAGCGGAAGCGATGTTGACTTCGCTCTCTGCTCTCTTTCCCCGCTCTTTGGATTCCAGCCAATCATTTCCAGTCTGCCTTTTCCAACAACTTTTCATTAAACTCAAACTCCTCGTCCTTTGGAGTCGGCATTCCTTTGCCTGTCGTGATCAGGTTCCGCAAACTATTCTTGATATAGTTACTCCACGCATCGAAGCAAATATCATAACATTCATACGCAGGAACCAATCCGACATGGGTAAATTGTAACTGCGTTTGATTTCCCTTCTTTGAAATATCAAAAACGATCCTGGTACCGGTCCATTCACTCTTATCCTTTGTAAACTTAAAATAGTTCTGTTCAACAAACCACTCCACTTTTTTCTCCGGAACAAATTCCACAATTTTCATTTTCGCGACGTGAACGTCCTTGTAATGATAACTGAATTCACCGCTGAGTTTGTCAGTCGTTCCCTCAATATTTTCGGACCACCATCCACGAACATTATTTACTGCCCGGAAAACTACTTCCGGAGTTTGATCCACCAAAATTGTGGCGGTAAAATTTTGATCAGTCATGATTTGATTTTTAAAATGTGAATATGTTTAAGGTTGAGGTTAAGCGCTCAACCTTAACCTTGACCTCAACCTCAATGACTTGTCACTCCAAATTCTTTCTTAACAGTCGGCTCGCCTTTTCCTGTTGAAATTAATTTGTATAGACTGCCGGTAATATAATCTTTCCACGCATTTGAACAATCACGATAGCATTCAATCTTTGGAACAAGTCCAATATGCGTGAACCGAACTTGTGTTTTATCACCCTTCGCAAAAATTTCAAAACTGATTTTAGTTCCGTCCCATTCTTTTTTGTCGGTGAGGAAATTGAGTTTGCTTTCAGTTATCAGCCACACAATTCTCTTTCCCGGAACCGACTCAACGATTCTTTGTTTTGAATAATGAATATCTGCGAAATGAACCGCAAATTCGTCGCCAAGTTTTTTTGAATTGCCTTCAATTTCATCAATCCACCAACCCCTGACATTGTTAATTGCATCAAATGCTTCTTCCGGAGTCTGATCTACCGAAATAGTAGCCGTAAAGTCTGTTGTATTCATACATTATTGTTTTTATTTTTAAAAAATTCTACGTAAATACTTTAGTTGACGATCATTCCGGCCGTCAGGTTGACGATCGTTCCACTGATTGCACTGCCTTCATCAGACGCGGCGAAAACAGCAGCGTTTGTCAATTCGGCCAGCGTGGTCAATTTCTTTCTGTGCGTCAAACTTTCCATGAACGAATGAAATTGTTCAAATGGAATGTCATGTGATTTTCCGTGTATTTCCCACACTTCATCAATCAAAGGGGTTTCGGGAATCGCGGTCGTCAGCAGGCAAACGGCGCGCACACCCTGTTGTCCCCATTCTACGGACTGCGACCGGGAAAGCGCCTCCATTGATGCCCACGCCGGGACCATTCCACCAACAAAAGGCTGACTAATTCTACTTGCGTTCGGTGTGTGCATTAGAACCACTCCGCAGCCCTGCTTCACCATACGAATAGCTGCAGCCCTGCCCGTAATAAAATGTGAGCGCGTATAAGTTATGACCGGCAGCAGGAAACTGTCAACCGATAAGTCTGTCAATGGAATTCCTTGTATGCCTTTTTGAGGAATACCGATTGTGTTGAAAGAAATGTCGATCCTCCCGGTTTGCCTAACAGTTTCGCTCATGTGCTTTTCTACAGCCGCTTCATCGAGTGCGTCCAGGATTGCTATTTCGATGATTCCTCCCAAGGAGGAAATTTCTTCTGCAGTTGCATTCAATTTCGATTTTGTCCTGCCAGTTAAAAAAACTCTGGCGCCTTCGCGGGCAAATGCTTTTGCAACCGCCGTTCCAACTGCGCCGTCTCCATACACAACGGCGACTTTACCTTCCAGCTTTTTCATTTGAATTTTTTTGATGTGTAATATTCTACTACAAAACTATTGTCTCAAACACACTTTAACGGGGTGCTAAATGGACTTTATAATGGGTTAATTTGGACGTACTTCGCGATCGACAGAGTTTGTGGAATTTGCAAGTGTGGTTTCACACAAGGACACAAAGGCACGAAACTTCTTTTGTGTCTTTGTGCAAAACCGGACTCGCCAACTGATCAACTTACATCTTTCTCTTCCGTATCTTTATTAAGAAACGCAAACCAATCCCCATCATGGAACGTAAAAAGTTTTTAAAAAATCTCTTCATCTCCGCAACATCACTTCCACTTATTGTAACTGATTTGTATGCGGGCGATCCATCTAAAAAGAAATCCTCGGATACAACTCCGTGCGGCGACAAACTAACTCCGGCTGTTGGCGAAGGACCTTATTATGTTGATGAAAAATTAAATCGAAGTCATATCGCCGAATCAAGAACAGGAATTCCACTCACATTAATGTTTACTGTCGAAGACATTAATTGCACACCTATCCACGGTGCGGTCGTCGACGTGTGGCACTGTGATAAGGACGGTGTGTATAGCGACGCAAAAGCGCAAGGCACCACATCTCAAAAATGGTTACGCGGTTACCAGGCTACAGATGCAAATGGTAAATGCACGTTTCAAACAATTTTTCCCGGTTGGTACAATGGCAGACTCACGCACATTCACGGAAAAGTAAAAGTTGGTACCGTTATAAAACAAACAACGAATTTTTTCATCCCAAAAGAAATAGAACAGGTAGTGTTTGCAACTCCGCACTATGCCAGGGGACAAAATCCTACTACGGTAGAACAAGATCTCGAACTACGCGGCGACAAAAAAAGTTATGAGGAACTAATGATGCATGTAACCGGTGATACTAAGAATGGATACATTGCGAAGTTTACGATCGTATTCAGTTAATTTTTTTGAATAAAATTATTAGGGAAGTTAGACCATGAAAAAAATTGGGTGATCCAAACGACGGCATACTTTACTCCGTCATTTTAAATAAGACAATTCCCCAAGAGAAACTATCGGGTGGCGCTGAATCCCAATTATCATAAGCATGCGCCCAGTCTGATTTAAACCGAAGCGTATAGTTACCTGCAGGGAGTGTAATCACCGTGTCCACCTTTTGATTTTTAATTGCGCCGCCGGCATATGTGGCCGTTTGTCCCTGCATTTGCCAAACCATTTTGCCATTGCTGTCTTCGATCCATCCAAAATCACACCATGAAGAATAATCAGTGGAACAATCTTCTCCAACTCCAAATACGCGCAAGTGAGTCGATGAGGGGATCGAGAACTTCTTTGATAAATCCTGGTTTGCATCCACATTAGTCAACGACGCAATGATAGTACCATTTGCTTCGCTAAGATTCTTTTTCAAATTGAGTTGACGATAAAGTTGCAGAAGCTCCCTGCTCTTTAAAGTATCGCCATCAAATCGATCTATCGCCGCCTGCGTGATCATTTCCCGGTTATAAAAATCTTGGTAACTATCGTGCGCGTGATCGGCAAAGATAGATTTCAATTCATTTGCGGGCCCTGCATAGTTGATCATCTTCACCGCACCATTGTCATTCATAAAGTATTTATAGAAAAGCTGACCAACGGGCGAAGTCAAAAAATCACCATCGCCCAACGGAAAAGAAAGAAAAGGAGCACTTGTGCTGAGCATATCGCAGTTCGCTAAGGCGACAAACGTTAATTTCTTCGATGGAACTTTAATGAAAAGTCCCGATTCACCTGGCGTCTGTCCATAATGCCAATAAAAATCGACCCCTTTATAATTCTGTACAAACCAGCCTAACCCGTACGGTGTTATGGCACCCTTTGATGTACGATTTGGGGTGAAGATCTGCTGCTGCGTTTTTGCACTTAGGAACTGGTGCCTGTCGATCGCGGATGAGTATTTTAAAATATCAATAACTGAGCTCATCAAGCCGCCAAACGCACCAAATTCATCCAGATAATTTGTATCGACAACTTTTCCGTTACTGTTTAACGCGTATGCTTTTGCTAAATGACTAAATGCATTTTCGAAATATGGCCGTACATCCTCACGTCGTTGCATAAACGAATCGGCTTCATGTTTTGAAATACCTGGTGCCGACTCCTTCATTCCAATTGGTTCGATAATCTTCTCAAGAATTAATTCATAGAAGGGAATACCTGTTACTTTCTCGATAACCGGGCCAAGCCGGCCATAGCGAAACCCATTGTATTGAAAGTAGGCGCCTGGTTCACCTTCGGAAGTATGTGCCAGCAGATCTTTTACCGTGATTTTTGAATTGCCCAAATCGACACCATACTTTGAAATTGGATCGTCAAGACTAAGTTTACCTTGCTCGACAAGCTGCATAATAAGTGTAGATGTAAATGTCTTTGTGATGGACGCAATTCGAAATGTTGTTTCTTTTGTTGCCCTTATCCGATTTTGCAAATCCGCATATCCAAGACCGGTAGCCAGCACGATTGTATCGTTGCGCATTGCTGCAACTGCCATTCCCGGCACTTTTAGTCTTTGCCTCAATGTATCCAAGGAAGCAACAAATGCATTCATGTTTGGGATAGATTGAGAAAAAAGCGTGGAACTCAGGTGAAGAACGATTGAAAATGAAATGATCAATTTCGTCATGCGCATGTTAAATATCCGATTTTGAATTTTTCTGATAACATCATAATATCGTTGACAATGCCAAGTTATGTACCAGTAGAAAACAACTGTTTGCAAAAACTTTTTGCTTTCGTTCATGTCCCTTTTAATATACCCCATGTCCGTTAGTTAATTTGGACACATCAGAACGCACTAAATACTGTCTTATCTTTCGTAAGGAGCCTGATATTTTTTACAGCGCCCGTTCCCATAAAAAAATAAGACATACCCACAATACTTGCATTTATTTTTGGCGCGGGTATCTCAAACGCCAGTTTATCATTGACGAAATATTGAAGTTTGCCTGCATTGGTTTTGCAAGCAACATGGATCCAATCGGAAAAATCAACTCCGAACGCAGATAAGTCCGCTTTCTTACCAGAAACCGAGCTATCGACAGCCATCAGGTTTAATTCAGACACACAACCTTTAATTGAAAGAGGAATTACAATTGGATTGTTATCCGTCACAATAAAAACGTAAGAAAATTGACACGCATTGGCGCCCTTGCTGTACTCGTTTTTTATATCTGCACTAAACGAAAAGTCTGATACAGGAACCGGATCAAAATTTCCAACATTTGAAAATACAATGACGGGCGGTTGCGGATCGAGCGCAATATTTTTCTTCGCGATTTCGGAAACAGGAAGCTCCAACACGTTCTTATCGACAAATTCATTCGGTTCCAGGTAAACAGGAACGGGTTCGTGACGAATCATACCTAACCAACCTTCTGTCGGAATAAGAATTTTTTGTTCCTGAACGATTTTATCACCGACAACTAATTTGGCACGATGAAACCCCGGGTCATAATAAATCTCAGTGTGTTTGTGAAGTGATTTATCAACCCGATGGCGACGCATTGGATCCCATGACTGCTGAATATATACCGAGTCTGTCGGAGACGCAGTCGCATCATATGTAAAAATAACCGAGTTGGGAATTTTTCGTGAAACGCGTTCGTAACTAAAACTGTATTGTTCCGGCTTGATCGGTGGTTTCGATTTTTTGACTGCAAAAATGCTGATAAGACTGGCGACTATTACTATTCCGATCACCCAGGAAATTTTCGAAAGACTTTTCTTATTCTTAATTGTTTCGGCAGGAGCTTTTTCCATCAGTTCGACTGCAGGTGCAGGTGTACCAAGTTGTTTTGTAAATTTCCTCCAGGTCTCAAAACCTGCAAACTTCGCGAGTGCGTCTAATGTGGTCGTGCTCGGCAGATGTTTGTAAGCAACATGTCCCCAAATTCTCCTGAGCGTACTTGCACTTAATGACACCCCGGTTTCATCCAATATCAATTGATTCAGATTTTCAAAATCCCGGCTTTGCCATTGATCACCGCCGCCCCAATCCAGTTTCCGCTCGATGATGTGCAACAATTTTTGTATCTCAGGTGACATTTAAAGGAAATAATAAGAATTGAAAAAACTTGTTTGCAGATGAACTGATCAAGCGCGTTTCGGTGATCAAATTCAACTATGCAAAAGTATTGACAATTCTATTATCACAATGTTGCAGGTAGCGAATTGAAAAGATTAACGAATCTGTAACCTGGGAAGAAAGTGTATCAAAATCGAACAGCCGAAACTAATAATCGACTTCTATTTGCGCCTTTGCCTGATAAATTTTCACGCAAAGGCGTAAAGTTTCAAAAGGCGCAGCGGAAATTTTTACTGAAAGTTTTGTCTCAACAAATAATACATATAATCCGTCATCGGCGCATCGTGAAATCCTAAATGATGTCCAATCGTAACAATTTGCCCCCGATGATATGTACTGTGATTCATTGTATGCTGAATGATGGCAAGTTTCTGCTGGTTGAACTCACCAACCGTAGGTATGCTAAACGCGCAATTTTCATGCAACGACAGTTGGCTGAGGGACCCAACGTAATTTGCAAGTTTTTCAGATTGCTCCAACACATCTTCAAAAATTTCAGAAGCTGTTCCCTGGTATACATGCCAGTATTGGGATTCTGGGACTGATCCTGTCAAATTCCCCATCCACCAATCCTGCACGGTACGGATATGAAACAAGGTCTGTTTGATACTGGTGAAACTTGACGGCACATCCTTACTTATTAACTCTTCCGGCTTTGTTTTTAGCCAGTCGATAAGCCTTTTGTTGGCCCAGAAATTATAATTAGCATAATCGGACAACAATGAAAATAAATTGGTGATTCTTTTTGTTTCTTTTTCCTGTATCATAATATTGATTTTGTATTACAAAGGAACTACCGGCAAGTGACAGCCCCATGTCAACAGGCCGCAGAAATATTTAAACTATTTTGCCGATGCAGTGCTCAACAGTATCGGCCAATGTAAAAGCCGGTTTTTCACGAAAAGATCTTCCAGCTGCGTCTGAAACTAAATCGCTCATTTTCGACCTAAGTAGTTTGATGTGATTTTCGTTACAATCGATTTCATAAATTCTTGAATGCAATTCAGCGCCATTGATTGTCTCAGGAAATGTGCCGAGTTGGGAAACTCCAAGGAATATCCACCGGACGAGCTGATGTTTTTCATTCTGAAAACTTACCTGTTCGCTTTCGCCGGTTTGTTTTGCGTTCTGAAGGGCCTGCCATTCAGAATCGGCAACAATAAGTCTTAACTGTTCTTCGAATTGAGGAGTGTGATAACCCTCGCCACAAATGATTTGATAATTGATTTTCGCCAGGAACCATTTCATGTTTGCTATTTTAAGCAAATAACAACTGGCCAGTGACAGCCCTATGTCAACAGGGAAAAAATAGACCTAGATTTTACCTGCGATTTTCTGTACGAATGTCTTGTAGTGATTTTGTAAAGAGGGTGGACTCACGATGGAGGCATGGTCAGCAAACATCATATACCAACGGATAAATCCGTCTACGGCCGGAGTAAGAAATGTCATTTCTATTTTGTCTTTTACCTGCCTTTCGCTGACAAATCCATTGTAGTATTTCGATTCGCGGAGGTGTTTGGAAATGCCAGGATCAATCTCGATGACGACAGTTTGCAATTGTTGATTCGATGCCACTTGTTCCAGGTATGTCTTGAGCGAAGGATGTTCTTTATCGATTACTTTGTCTGTGATCTGCACTTGCGAAATCCGGTCGGTGCGGAAGTCGCGATAGTCATTTCGTAACCTGCAAAATGCAATTGTGTGCCAGAAACCACCTGCATAAAAGACCCCGACTGCTTCAATATCGCGTTTTGTTTTCTCTTCAGAACTAAAGGCTGCGTAATGAATATGTAATACTTTTTTTTCTACAATGCTTTTTAAAATGACCGGAATTACGTTGCCAATCGAATCACTATTGAATGGAGCCAGTCGCCTGATTACTTCGATTCGTTCCTCCATTGTTTCGAGCATATCTTTTTCACTACTCCGCAGGACCGCGCGCACCTTGAACATGGCCGATTTATAGTTCTCTTCAGTTGATTGATCAGTAAATTTTTCAATTAATTTTTCGGCAGTTAAAAATGCAGTTGCTTCTTCTTTCGTAAACATGACGGGTGGAAGTCGGTAACTATCCATGATTGAATATCCAACGCCTGCTTCACCGATGACAGGAACTCCGGCCTCTTCCAACGTTTTGATATCGCGATAAACCGTGCGCAAGCTTATCTTAAACCGCTCAGCAATGTCCTGGGCTTTGACGATTTTCCTCGATTGAAGTTGAATTAAAATGGCGGTGACACGATCGATCCGGTTCATGCCCCAAGATAGCAAGGTTTTTTGAGGTTGAGATTGAGGCTAAGTTGTGATCCGGATCTTAAACTTACTCTGTAATTACGAGATTTGCGAAATCGCCGGGAAGCCCTTCGTTCCAAATTCCGATGAGTCCGTTGGTGCGGTTATTTAATTTTTTTACAGTGAGTGAAGGAGCGTCCGAACCATTGACAAATACTTTTATTTCATTATCATTGACGAGAATTCGGGCATGAAACCATTCAGTCGCCAATGGGGGAGGATCGATTCCCTTTTCATATACACCATTAAACTTTGCGCGAAGCACTTCCCAGGGATAGTCAGGTTGACTGACGTACTGCACGGCATGAATTTTTCTAACGGGATCGGTTGATCGAAAATTAAACGGGCGAAAATAAATGATATCATATGTTGCCGTATCCACACCATGAAATGCAATACCCAAAAAACTCTGCTGAACTACATCTTTACCACGAAGATCGACTTCAATTGTTCCTTTTGAAAAATGAACATCAGTCAGCCATACCAATCCGTTGCATGATACGCCATGCTTGTCATTGTCATCCATTGGAGACAATGTCCTGGCGAAATTTGTTAGTTTTTTCTCTGTCAACATCTGTTGCAGATTATATGCTTGTTTTTTCTGCGCATAAGTGATAAAAGGAATCAGTGCTCCTATAATTAAAAACAATTTCTTACTCATATTCGGGTGTTAAATGGTTTCTGATTTTGAATGCTATTTTCTCATAATGACATTACTCGGATCTCAATGACTTCACAGGATTCGCCAATGCAGCACTTATGGCATGCAGACTGATCGTTGCAATCGCAATCAACACCGCAATGACAGCGGCGGCGACAAACACCCATCCGTGAATCTGCGTGTGATACGGGAAATCATTCACCCATTCATTCATCAGCCACCAACCAGCCGGGATCGCAATCAGGATCGCCAAAGCGACAAGCTTTAAAAAATCTTTTGATATAAGCGTAGCAATACCTCCAACTGATGCACCTAACACTTTCCGGATGCCGATTTCTTTTGTTCTCCTGGAAACAGCGATTAACACCAACCCAAATAGTCCGAGGCATGAAATGAATATCGTCAGCGCGGAAAATACAACTGCCAGCGAACTCAGCCTCCTTTCATTTTTATATTGTTTGTCGTAGTCTTCATCCACAAAATAATATTCGAATGGAAAACTTGGCAATATAGTTTTCCATCCTTCTTGCAGCGCATTCAATACCTCTGAGGCATTTTGCGTTTTTAATCGAACTGAAATAAATCCATACCAACCAGCCCGCACGGGCAGGACATGCATTACAATCGCAGGAATTTTTGACTGCAATGAATTAAAATGAAAATCTCTTACAACTCCAATCACCTTTCCTTTCTTTCCTAATCCCCAATTGAAATTTTTTCCAATCGCATTAGTGTTTGTCCATCCCAAATCTTTCACAGCTGTTTCATTGAGCATGAAGGCAGAGGAATCTTCCCCAAAGTCTTTTGAGAATGCCCTCCCGGAGGCAATATTTAGTTTGTATGTGTTGATGAAATCAAAATCCAGGACGAGCGTGCTCATTGTTTGCATTTTATCGTCGGCTACTCCTTCCGGTAACACAACTATGTTCGCCAGGTTCTCCCCGGGTGTTGCGGAGGAGCCGGTAACAGATATCACGCCTGATTTTTTCTCGAGCTCTTTTATCAACGGCACTAATTGCAATTGAGCCGTATAGTTCCGAACAGGTATGGCCACGACCTGATCTTTGTCGAGCCCGATATTCTGCGACCGCATATAATTTAATTGTTGCACTGCAATGATCGTAGCGACTATTAATAATATAGACAACGTGAACTGAAAGACCACTAACACTTTTCGAAAAGGCAATAAAGCCTTACTTTTTTGAGAAGTATTTTTGAAAGCGTTTGCTGGTTTGACTCTCGAGAGAAATAGAGCCGGATACATTCCGGAAATAATTCCAATCACGATGATGAAGATAGTCAGCGCGCCGACGAATTGCCAAGTAATGTGACCACTGAATGAAATTTGTGTCTGCGCAATTGTGTTGAATGCAGGAAGGACAAGTTGTGCAAGACCGAGTGCAAGTAACAACGCGATAAATGCAGTCAAGACGGATTCGCTCAAAAATTGTGAAACTAACTGTATCCATTCTGCGCCGACAACTTTTCTCATCCCGATTTCTCTTGCTCTTTTTAAAGAAGTAGCTGTCGACAAGTTGATATAATTTATACAGGCCACAACCAATAGAAAGATCGCGATACCAATAAATATTCGTAACGAACTCAAACTACCATTTGGGTTTAGTTCACTTCGCAAATTGGAATGCAAATGAATATCACGCAAGGGCTGCAAATAATGAATTCCGTCCAGCCCGGCTTTCACATTTCCTTCATGGTTATACTTGTCGATGATGTGCGCAATTTTTGCATCGACTACATCTTTCGACTTTGCATCTTTTAGTAAGACATATGTATAATAGCTGTCGTTCCACCATCCCCCAAGATTATTTGGTCCACCAACCAGGCTTTCGAAGTATTTAATCGAACAAACAATTTCAAAATGAAAATGCGTGTTGTCGGGAAGATCGGCTGCGACACCGGTAACCGTTGCGATGCATGTATCGCTAAAACTGATTGTTTTGCCAATTGGATCCTCGTCGCCAAAAAGCTGTTTTGCCATCGATTCAGTCACCACGGCGGAGTGCATGTCCGCAAGCACCGTATTCGGATTTCCTTTAATAAGTTTGTATCCAAAAACGGCGAAGAAATCAGGATCTGCAAAGATGAATTGCTTTGGATAAAATCGATTGTCATGTTGAGTTACCAGTACTTTGCTGGGAATGATCCGAATGGATTTTTCCACCTCCGGAATGTCTTTTTTCATCACGCCGGCCAATTGTGGTGCTGTAACGGCAAATGATTTGTCCGGCTGATCTTTTACTTTTAAAATCAAAGCGGCTCTGAAAACCCGATCTCCGTTTGCAGCGGCTTTATCATAATTTATTTCATCACTTGCCCATAGAAAAATGATGAGGCAGGCTGCCAGGCTGATCGTTAATCCACCAAGATTCAGAATCGTAAATGTTCGATTTTTCCACAAATTGCGCCAGGCTATCCGAAAATAGTTTCTAAGCATAAAACAAGTTAGTTAGAATTTACAGACCATAAATAATATGCCATGCTATAAGGGACTGCTAGATAGATTCTTACATAAGTAACCTGATTTTCCTTTTTCACTTTCGATACAAAAATCGTTCGCATCCGATACATTTTTGGTTTGTGCATAACAGTTAGGCACGAGGGTTGCATATAGAAGAGATAATGACTAATTTTGTTTTCGTTAACAAATAAATGAAGTGTTTCGTGCGTTATTGATGTCATTCTTCTATCTCCAATCTCCATTGTAACAAACCTTTCATTCGACGAATCCGTATTCCTTTGCGGGGCCATTCCCTATTGGTCAACGAAACAACAACTCATGAAGAAACTCATCTTGCTGGGAATATTGATTCCCACACTCGTACATGCGCAACGCTGGCATGTAAACGTTTTCGGTGGTATTTCAAATTACTCTGGCGACTTACAAAGCAAAACAATTACACTTGATCAATCGTATGCAGCATTTGGTGCAGGCGCGCAATACGATTTGACAAAAAATTTTTCCATTCTTTCAGACATCAGTTTGTTTAAGGTAGGTGCGGCTGACAAATACAACAAACCTGATTTACGCTTCCGCAATCTTAGCTTCCAAACACAAATTGTTGAATGGAATATTCTTGCAGAATATACTTTCATTGATCTAACCAGAAAGAAATTTTCACCTTATGTATTCGGTGGATTTGCAGTGTATCATTTCAATCCCTATGCGTATGACAGCGTTGGAGCGAAAGTCTACCTTCATCCACTTGGCACTGAAGGCGAGGGATTGCCCGAATATCCAAATAAGAAGCCATATAATTTGATGCAGGTAGCCATTCCTTTTGGATTTGGAGTGAAACTGCGCATATCCGACAACGTTGTATTAGCATATGAATTCGGATTTCGAAAATTATTTACCGATTACCTGGATGACGTAAGTGATCGATATGTCGATCAAACGATCTTGCTCAATGCCCGCGGACCAAAGGCTGTTGAAATGGCTTATCGTGGCGGTGAAGTAAAAGGTGGTGATCCCACTTATCCCGTCGACCAAACCTTGCGCGGCGGACCTAAATACAAAGACTTTTATTATTTTACCGGCATCCGGCTCAGCTTCGCCATCGAGTCAAAAAGAGATGGCTACTACGGAAGAGGAAGGATAGATTGCCCGCCGAAGAAACTGTGAGAATGATGAATGTGGAAATGTGAAAATGAATCGCGGATTTCGCGGATTTGAGCAGATTTCGCGGATCTTCGAGCTCAATATAATTATTGAATATTGTTCTTTCTTCAGTGAAAACTGCTAACGTCGTTAATTAATCTTCAACTGTAGGATCCGGGAAATCCGCTCAAATCCGCGATTCATTTCCACATCTTCACATTCCCACATTTCCACATTTCCACCTTCTGATGCATCATTTGCCACTAACTTTGCCGAAAATTGCTTAATGGCTTATAAAAATCAGCAGGAATTTATTCAGGCATTGGACTCAGCAGGGGAGTTGTTACGAATTAAAACCTTTGTCGATCCCAAACTTGAGATGGCGGAGATCACGGACAGGATCAGCAAAACAAACCACGGTGGGAAGGCTATCTTATTTGAAAATTCCGGGTATGATTTTCCAGTTTTGATGAATGCATACGGCAGCGAAAAGCGCATTTGTATGGCACTGGGTGTCGACAAGCTGGACGATATCGCGAAGGAAATAGAATCACTTTTTAAATTGTTGTCAGCACCAAAAGAAAACATTGTTGATAAACTCAAACTCCTACCTAAGCTCAGTCAATTTGCTTCCTGGATGCCAAAGGTGAAATATGGAAGAGGGGAATGCCAGGAAATAGTGATGACACCGCCCGATCTCACTAAGCTTCCTATCATTACCTGTTGGCCAAAAGATGGCGGCCCTTTTATTACGCTGCCCGTTATCCATACAAAGGATCCTGAAAGCGGAACACGAAACGTCGGTATGTATCGAATGCAATTGTTTGACCCGACATTAACCGGCATGCATTGGCACAAACATAAAGTGAGTGCAAAACATTTTGCTGCTTATAAAAAACTCAAAAAAAGAATGCCGGTCGCAGTTGCACTCGGTGGCGATCCGGTCTACGCATATAGTGCAACCGCACCGTTACCCGAAAATGTGGATGAATATATGTTGGCAGGATTTCTTCGTAAGAAAAAAGTGGAGTTGGTAAAATGTATTACACAACCAGGAATTGAAGTGCCCGCAGATGCGGACTTTATTATTGAAGGGTATGTCGATCCCGAAGAAGAATTGATATGGGAAGGACCGTTTGGTGATCACACAGGATATTATTCTTTGCCTGATTGGTATCCGCGATTTCACGTGACCGCTATTACACATCGAAAGCATGCCGTGTATCCCGCTACGATCGTCGGTATTCCTCCGCAGGAAGATGCCTGGTTAGGAAAAGCAACGGAAAGAATTTTTTTGGCCCCGATCAAAATGATGATGGTGCCGGAAATGATAGACATGGATATGCCGGTTGAAGGCGTTTTTCACAACTTAGTAATCGCGCAAATACATAAAGAATATGCCGGGCAGGGACAAAAAGTAATGAATGCAATGTGGGGAGCGGGGCAGATGATGTTTAATAAAATTCTTGTACTCACCGACCAGGGCGTGAAAATTCAGGATTATCAGGCGTTGGCAAAATATGTTTTTAACAATTTAAACCCGTCAACAGATATCAGTTTTTCACATGGACCAATGGATGTATTGGATCATAGTTGCAGCAAACTGGGATTTGGCGGAAAGATGTGTATTGACGGAACAACCAAGTTCGAAGAAGAAAAAGAAGAAAATATACAGGATGCATTTGTACAAATTTCCAAAGCGGACATTAGTAGTGGGTTGCTCGATGATTTGAAAAAATTTTCCGAAATAAAATCCGCGAACACAGATCTCCTGCAACTCGATATCCCTTGTATTATACTTTCAATTTCCAAAAATCGCAAAGGACATATTCGTACGTTACATCAGCAGATTTGTGAGACGGGAAAAAATATCGCTTATATAAAAATGATTTTATACGTCGAGCATACAGTGGATCCGAATGATCTCACTACGGCGCTTTGGCGGTTTTGTAATAACCTGGATCCGAAAAGAGATTCGATATTATACCAGGGTAATTCTCCTTCTAATTCAAGTCAAATATTTGCCTGTATCGGATTTGATGGAACGCGTAAAACAAATGAGTTGGATAATTTCCGGCGCGACTGGCCAAACATTATCGTTGCTGATGAAAGTACTATCCAGGCAGTCGACAAAAAATGGGACGACTTAGGAATTGGAGCGCTCATACCGTCACCATCATTAAAATTTAAGGAGCAGATGTACGGCGAAGAAGCGGTGGCTGGATAGCGTTCAGCGTCTAACTACCTAACCAGCTCTTTTTTCTTGTACTCTCTACTATACTCAAGCGGCGTTTTCTTAATAAGCGCCTTAAAATACCGATTGAAATTGGATAGATTATTGAAACCTGATTTATAACACACTTCAGCTACGCTCATATCATTTTCGATCAATAACCGGCATGCATAACCGATTCTTACCTCAAGTAAAAATTGCCAGTATGTTTTCAGTGTTCTTTTTTTAAAATATCGGCAAAATGAATGTTGGCTGATAGAAGCCACAGAAGCTATCTTCTTTATCGATATCTTGTCCTTGAAATTATTGAAGGTGTAAGTGTAGATATCGTTAATCCTATCGGTGTTGGTGACGTCATATGATTCCGTAAATCCGCTGCTGGCAAGCGGCCTGTAATTCTTCGATGCAGTGATAAGGTAAAGCATTTCGAGCAACAATGTAATCCGCATGACGCCTTTTGCTTTTACTATCCGCTCCATTTTCTCGATAACGATTTGCTTTGTTGGTCCTGTTATCTTCAAACCCTTTCTTGCTTTGCCCAACAGATCGCTGATCGTTTTCAATTCCGGTAGATGTAAAAATTGATTTCCGAAACAATCCAACGTAAAGTGAATCGCGATCGCTTCCATCTGCAACCCGTGAATTTTTTTGAAATAGATATCATCGCCGCGCCAAAGATGTGGAATATTTGGTCCGAGCAAGATTAAATCTCCATCCGAAAAACGTTCCATGCTATCTCCGACCAGCCTGGTGCCTCTTCCTTTTCGAATCATCGTCAACTCGGCTTCGGGATGATAATGCCAATGATTATATAAGAATGGAAAAATGTCTTCCCGAATGCTAAATGAATAATCACTGCCTGTGTCAATTTTTCGAAGTATCGGTTTCATTTCAAAAGAAATCCTCTGATAAACCTGCAAATTAGTCAATTAAAGCGACCTGCCAATATTGTATCAGAATTGGCTAATCGTGTAGAGTTTTAAGTTGCCCACAATGAATTACTTTATGTATCTTCAAAAATAAATGTCAACGATTTTATGCCATCGAATGAATCGATATTAAAGATCCATCCCTCCGATAATGTAGCTGTTGCGTTGACAGACCTCAAAAAAGGCGACACGGTAAAATTGAATGATACCAGTTATCTTCTGATCGATAACATTCCCGCTAAACACAAATTTGTTTTGGTCGATATTCCGGGTGAAGGTGATATCATCATGTATGGTGTGTTGGTTGGGAAAGCGGTGACGCCGATTCAACAAGGCGGGTTGATCTCAACGCAAAATATCAAACATGCCGCCGGAAGTTATAAACTAAAGGAGCGAAAGACCGATTGGCATAAACCCGATATAACGAAATGGAGGACTAAGACTTTCATGGGTTACCCACGCGCTGATGGATCTGTCGGGACTGCAAATCATTGGGTCGTTATTCCACTGGTCTTTTGTGAAAATAAAAATGTTGAGGTGTTGCAAGAGGCATTTATGAAAGCGTTGGGATACGAACCGAAGCAATCACCCTACCAGTCCATGGTGCAGCAGCTCGTATCGATGCATCAATCGGGCAGCAACGAAACGGAAATATTGTCGACAGATATTTCAATCGATAAACTGGTTGAACAACATCAGGCGAAAATTTTTCCTAATGTCGATGGAATTAAATTTCTTACCCACACGCTTGGATGCGGCGGAACGCGACAGGATGCACGCGCACTTTGCGGATTGCTTGCCGGATATATCACCCATCCCAATGTGGCAGGCGCAACAGTGCTTAGTCTCGGTTGTCAAAATGCACAGGTGAGTATACTTACGGAGGAGATCAACAAGAGAGATCCAAAGTTTTCGAAACCACTTGTAATTTTGGAACAGCAACAAGTAGGCAATGAGCAACAATTGTTACAGGAAGCCATCAAAAAAACTTTTTCCGGTCTCGTTGCCGTTAATAAATTGAAACGTGTACCGACGCCATTGCATAAATTATGTGTTGGACTTGAATGTGGGGGCTCAGATGGCTTCTCGGGCATCTCTGCTAATCCTGCAATTGGTTTCACATCGGATTTGCTTGTTGCATTGGGAGGATCCGTAATTCTCTCAGAATTCCCAGAGTTATGTGGCGTAGAACAGGAGTTGAGCGATCGCTGTGTTGACGAACCTACTGCAAAACGCTTTATGGAATTGATGAGTACCTACAATGCAAAAGCTGAAGCGGCTGGTTCCGGTTTTTATGCAAATCCTTCGCCGGGAAATATTCGTGACGGACTCATTACAGATGCAATTAAGTCCGCCGGTGCTGCTAAAAAAGGAGGCACATCGCCCGTTACAGCGGTATTAGATTACCCGGAAAAAACCACGGCCCCCGGATTAAATTTATTGTGTACACCTGGAAGTGATATCGAATCAACGACAGCAGAAGTGGGAGCGGGTGCAAATATTGTATTATTTACGACAGGACTTGGCACACCAACGGGAAACCCGATTGCACCAGTGCTCAAGTTGTCGAGTAATACAAAACTTTTTAATAAAATGAACGACATCATCGACATTGATACGGGCACAATCATTAGTGGTGAAGAAACGATTGAACAGGCAGGTGAGCGCATACTCGAGCACGTTATTAAAGTAGCGAGCGGGGAATTGGAGGCGAAGGCAGACGCGCTTCGCCACGATGATTTCATACCCTGGAAAAGAGGAATTAGCTTGTAAGCAAAACCAGCGATCCGATTTGTTATAATTAACGAACTGCAAATATGAAAAGACTCTTCAATCTTCTGCACTGGATTTCACTGTTATGCCTATGCGTCGCCTGCAATAATCCCGCAGAGACCGAAACAACTGCCGCTACTGATTCTACGAAGGTGCCGGCAAAGGGTCAGTATGGTTATGATGCAGCATTCCTGAGAAAAAATACGCGACATGTCCTGGAGCTTCAGGACGAAAGTGGACAATCGAAAGTCTTGTTGTCGGCCGATTACCAGGGAAGAGTTATGACGAGTACAGCCGCCGGTGACAGTGGCAGCAGTTTCGGTTGGATCAATTACAAACTGATTGAATCCGGTGAAAAAAAGCAACATATAAATCCTGTTGGCGGTGAGGAAAGATTTTGGATGGGACCAGAAGGCGGACAATATTCAATTTATTTCAAAAGAGGCGATTCATTTAACTATGCACACTGGTTTGTACCACCCGTGATCGACACGATCACGTATGATGTTGTTCAATCTGACAAGTCACAGGCAACGTTTTCAAAAAACGCGCAGCTCACCAACTTTTTGGGAACCGGTTTCTATATCGAAATTACAAGGAAGATCAGTCTTCTTTCAAAGGCGCAAATTGAAGAGAAGTTAAAAACAACTATTCCTTCCGGAATTAAATTCGTCAGTTTTGAGAGTGACAACCAAATAAAAAATACTGGTAATAAAGATTGGAAAAAGGCGAGCGGCCTGCTATCCATCTGGATACTGTGCATGCTCAACCCTTCTGAGGAAACCAAAGTGGTTATCCCGTTTCATCCTATTCCAAACGCACGGTCATACATAACCGATAATTACTTTGGAGTGATTCCAAATGACAGGCTGCTTGTAAAAGATAGTGTTTTATATTTCCGCTGCGACGGAAAAGCGAGGGGAAAGCTTGGATTGTCTCCTATGATTGCAAAACCAATTACGGGAAGTTTTGATTTTAGAAAAAATATTCTGACGATCCTGGTTCCTGAGGTCGACAAAAATGGTTCCTATGTAAACTCCAAATGGGAAATTCAGAAACAACCATACAGGGGCGATGCGATCAATTCATACAACGATGGGCCACTGGAAGACGGATCTCAAATGGGACCATTCTACGAAATTGAATCATCGTCGGCTGCGAAAGAATTGAAAAGGGGTGAAGTACAGGAGTATAAACAAACGACCTGTCACTTCCAGGGGGATTACAAAACTTTGAACGATCTGGCAAGGCAGTTGTTGGGAATCAATTTGGATGACGTCAAAGCCTGGTAAACGACTATAATTTTTATTCGATGAAATTATTTAAAACTAAAAAGGGCGCACTATTGCAACGTGATAAAGAAGTTTATTTGTTGCACGATGACTGGGATCAAATCATTAACCAAGACAACCTTTTCACGTTTTTATCAGGGAAAATTAAAAAAAGTGAAACGATTGACGATACTGAATTTGACGCGATAATCAACACTCAATTACTGGCGCCGATTGGAAAACAAGAATTGTGGGCCGCTGGTGTTACCTATTTGAGAAGTCGCGACGCCAGGATGGAAGAATCAAAAACCTCAGGCGGGGCGGATTTTTATGACAAGGTATATGTTGCCGACAGGCCTGAACTCTTTTTCAAGGCGCTGCCTCATCGCGTCGCACCTCATAACACGGAAGTATTTATCCGGAGAGATTCCAACTGGAACGTACCAGAACCGGAGCTAACGCTATTCATCAATTCTTCGGGTAGCGTTCAGGGTTATACAGTCGGAAATGATATGAGTTCGAGAAGCATTGAAGGAGAAAATCCTTTGTATCTTCCGCAGGCAAAAGTGTATGAAAGAAGTGCAGCGTTGGGTCCTTGCCTGTTCGTACCGCAACATCCGATTTCAAAAGAGACAACAATCAGCATTATTATCAGTCGCGGCGGAAAGAAAATATTTGCTGATTCGATCCAGATCAACAGGATCAAGAGATCTTTTGATGAACTCGCCGGTTTTCTTTACCGGGAATGCGAATTTGAACATGGATGTTTTTTGATGACAGGCACTGCCATGGTACCAGCAAACGATTTTACGCTGGCAGTCGGAGATGTGGTTGATATTACTATTGATGGAATTGGTACGTTGCGCAATACGGTTGCCTATAATGAAAGTAAAAAATAAGTACGGCCAGGAATTTTACATCTTGCCGGCTATTTGATAAAACCAAAACGATTGCATGAATTCACCAGCACAAACTTCAAAAAGCCCGAAAACAGGTTTTGCATTTGCTCTTGTCGTTACGCTATTTTTTCTCTGGGCACTTACTTCGAATTTACTGTCCACGCTCATTCCACATTTGCGGAAAGCCTGTCAACTGGACTACTTACAATCTACTTTGATTGATTTTGCATATTGGACAGCGTACTTCGTGATGGCGATCCCGGCTGCGATGATCATGCGAAAGTACAGCTACAAAACCGGGATCATATGCGGATTGGTTATTGCAACAATTGGCTCTGCACTTTTTTATCCCGCGGCTGAAGTGAGGCAATTTGGATTATTTCTTTCTGCGCTGTTTCTGATGGCAAGTGGTATGGCGTTTCTCGAAACTGCAGCGAATCCATATATAACCATACTCGGGAAACCGGAAACATCATCTCAAAGGTTAAATTTCGCGCAGGCGTTTAACGGACTGGGAGCATTTGTTGCAACTTTTTTTCTGAGCAAAATGATTTTATCTGGAGTGGAGTACACGCCCGAGCAATTAAGCGCAATGTCTCCCGTTGATTTGGAAAAATATTTGTCGTTTGAGGCAGCACGCGTACAATTGCCTTATTTGGGTATCGCTATCGTTCTTTTTCTTGTTGCAGTTTTATTTTACGTAGTGAAGATGCCGCATGTGCATGAAGAAAAAGACAGTTCATTCAAACTGGAATTCTCCGTGTTCAAAAGGAAACATTTCACGCACGGCGTCATTGCACAATTTTTTTACGTGGGCGCACAAGTTTGTATTTCCAGTCTGTTCATTCCTTATGTCAGGTACACAACAAACATATCCGAACAGACAATCAACGATAATCACTACTTAGGTTATCTCTTGCTCTGTTTCATGGTGGGCAGGTATGTTGGCACATTTATAATGAGAAAAGTAAGACCGAATTATCTGCTTACGATATACGCAGTTTGTAACATCTTACTCCTGGCATACTGCGTGATGGAGGCGAGCCGATTTGGAATTTATGCAATGATGGGAGTTGAATTCTTTATGTCGATCATGTTCCCGACAATTTTCGCTTTGGGCATTAAGGATCTTGGCAATCAAACAAAGGTCGGATCCTCCTTTATGGTGATGTCGATTGTCGGCGGCGCCCTGATTCCATTACTTGTCGGATATATTGCAAAACACGTAAATATTCAAATTGCATACGTCGTGCCACTCGTTTGTTTCATTTATGTATTTTATTACGGATGGAAGGGATACGTTGTTGAAGAGAAGCCAATCCTTGCAAAAGAAATAGTCGCCTGAGCCAGTGTGTCGAAGTTCGATCTCATTTCTAACCGGACCTTTAAAATAAATTCAATTACAATTAAAATTTAACACATGAAAAGGTTTCTATTTTTTGTTTGCATGTTACCTGCTATTTCGATTGTAAATGCCCAACAGAAATTTAATGGAGTTGATGTCGGTCTGAATAATCTATATCGATTGTCTGATGCAAAAACTCGTTCGATCAGTCCTGAGAATTTCACCGGTGCTAAAGGCGAAGGTGGAAAAGCAACCAAAGGAACCGGAGCAATACCAGCAAGAGATCTGGGCCAGGGATGGAAAATCAGTCCAAGCGTCGTAATTCACGGCAAAAGCACATTCACGATGGCTGAAATTTCAACATCCGGTTCGATCCAACATATTTGGATGACGCCAACGGGAACCTGGCGCTATTCTATATTCCGCATTTACTATGATGATGAAACCACTCCTTCAGTGGAAGTGCCGGTCGGCGACTTTTTTTGTATGGGATGGAACCAATACTCACCGTTACGCTCACTCGCAGTTTGTGTAAATCCAGGAAGCGCATTTAACTGTTATTGGCCAATGCCATTTAGAAAAAAATGCAAAATCACAATGGAAAATATCGACGACAAGGATATGGTTCTGTACTATCAAATAGATTACACTGAAACAGAAATTCCATCGGATGCCGCATATTTCCACGCGCAATACAGAAGAGTGAACTCTGTTCCATATAAGGAAGATTACACACTAATAGACAACATCAGCGGAAAAGGCCAATACGTAGGAACATATCTTGCCTATGGATCAAAAAACAATGGCTGGTGGGGCGAGGGAGAAATCAAATTTTTCATGGATGGCGATACACAATTTCCAACTATTTGTGGTACGGGCACTGAAGATTATTTCTGCGGATCGTACGACTTCGACAGACCTGTTAAAAACGCGGCAGGTGTTGAGTCATCAGAGTATACTGAATTTAATACGCCATATACCGGACTCTGCCAGGTGATTCGTGGCGATGGACATTACGATGTTGCACAAAGATTCGGACTCTACCGGTGGCATATAACCGATCCCATTCGCTTTGAGAAAAACCTCCGGGTAACATTACAGGATTTAGGATGGCGACATGACGGGAGATATTTGAATTTGCAGGATAATATTTCTTCCGTTGTTTATTGGTATCAAACAGAGCCGCACAATCCATTTCCAAAATTACCGTCAAAGGATGAGTTGGAAGTGAATTAGTGTGTCGAATATAATTTTTGAAAAACCACCTTGGAACAGGTGTGGGGTGAGGGGTAAAGGGTATGAAACAACACCTTTTATCTCCTATCTCATACCTTTCTTATTAAAACCAAAACTATATAAAGCCGGCTTTGATGGCAATTCTGAATTGACCGACGATAGTGGCCGTTTCAATGTCGACAAAAGAAAGTTGGCGGTGCTTATCCAACAGAGCCAATGCCCGCGTGTAAAAATCAGCCTGGGTTCGGTTAGATACCAGCGTTATATTCGACGAATTGCGCGTTAGAATTTCTTTCAATTCATATCCGATCAAAAGCCCGCTTAGATAGTAAAAGTTTTCTTCTTTCGAGAGTTTCTCAAACAGCGAATTCGTCCGAACATGGAACGCAGCATTTAATAAATTCGATCCCGCACCAATACGAACTCCGTTATCAAAACTGCCTGCATACCGGTCAAAACTTTTGTTTGCAGATACTGAATTCGACAGGATGCTCTTTTGGGAAAGCATCTCAAAGAACTCGCCCGTCATAAATGTTTTACAATCGACAGCCATTCCTGATTCGGTAAAAATATGTTTCGAATGAGTTCCGGGAAAAATATATATCGTTTTTTCAGCTGATTTAAACGTACCAACAAGTTGCGTTTCCTCTCCCCGCATTGCATCGTTGTTGGTGTTAGCGCCAGAAATAATTAACAAGTCGTGAGTAAAAGTATCTGTCGCAGCAATTGACTTACTGATGAGATCCGAACCGTCGGTGTCAAAGGGAATTTTTTTATAAGCAAGTTCAAACAATCCGATATTTGATGAAGCCATGCCTGACATCACGATCGGAACATTTGTTAAGGGTGAATCGAGTTTGCTTTCAATTGCGCGAATCCGTTCATGGAGATAGTTACGAAAAAAATCCATCCTTTCAACCTCAACCTGCTGTTTCCATAATCTGAATGTTTCTGCGATGCCCTGCGAAGTATCTTCAATTGTTATGACCGAAAGATTTTTAACCTCAATCAATCTTAGACGAAATGAAGATGTTCCCCAATCGCAGCTAAAAAATTTCTCCATGCGGGTATATTAAGTTCAATTGGAAATGGCTTTGACAAACATGCGTGCCTTTTCGGTTAGCTGTGAAAAATATGCCTCACCCATTTCATGTCGTGCATTGACCAGCGAACTTCCGATACCAAAAGCGACTGCGCCCGCATGATGAAACTCGCGAATATTGTCGAGACCGACTCCCCCGGTTGGCATCAACGGAATATGAGGAAGTGGAGCAAGAATGTCACGAATATAATCTGGTCCGATCCTCGCCGGGAACACTTTTACGATATCCGCGCCTAAAGAATGAGCAGAAAAAATTTCCGACGGAGTGAATGCACCAGGAATACTAACGACGCCATATTTTTTTGTCGTCTTTATTATTTCAGCATCTAAAGTCGGTGATATGATAAAGCTGGCACCGGCAGTAATTGCTTTTCGTGCGGTATCGGGATTCAATACGGTTCCAGCACCAATCAGCATACGATTATGCATCTGACCTGAGACTTCTTCAATAACCCCTAACGCATTTGGAGAATTGATGGTCACCTCCATCAATCGTATTCCACCCGCGAACAAACACTCTGCAATTTTTGGAACTTCTTTGGGTTGAACACCGCGAATGATTGCTACAATTTTATATTCCAAAATATCTGAAAGAACATCCAATGTCATTGCACCAATTTTTCTTTAATTTCTTTCCAGGTGATCAAATGAATTTTTTGATCGGCCAGTAACTTTTTGCATGCTTCACTGCTAAAAAAATCGTAATCTGCCTGTCGCCATGCTGCGCCATAATCAGGATGATCAACCGTAACTGCCTGCATTTCGTCGTTGTTGAGTGCGGCATGCAGTAAAATGCAATTGAGGCCCGGCTGCAGAGAACTAATCACCTTAGTGTAAAAAGTAACCATCCCTTGTTTATAATCGTTTGGATAAGCCATAAACACTTTGTCGAGCACGACATCCTTGTCAGTTATCAACTCATCAAGATTGATATTAAACAAGACTTTAAATGCCTCACGATTGAGTAGACAGGGAACGTGATATTCTCTCGCAAGTTTGATATAAATCTTTAAATATTCCTTGTTGAAAAGACATCCGCCCATATGCGAATCAAAATGTGTTGGACGAATGCCAAACTGGATAGCGCGATCAATCTGCGCCCGCAACTCCTGCTCGATATCTTTAAGTTGAGCCATTTTGCCAAGGCTGTCGAGATCGTCGTATAAAAAACCTTTTGCATTCGCAAGGCTCATTGCTTTGTCAGATACAGGTCCCCATTTATAATACTTCCATTCACTCGTCAAAGTTAAATGCAAACCAAGATCTGCGGAAGGATGTGCAACGGCATAAGCAGCCGCTTCGGGGAACCATGGACAAGGCACCATAATGCTACCCGAGCTAATAGATCCTTTTTCTAAAGCCGTCAGACTTGCTGTATTCTGAGAGTGCGATATGCCAATATCATCTCCATGCAGGATCAGCAATTTCGTGTCTTTCGAATAGCCCAATTTTTCCTGGATCGTTTGCTGCGCCCTTATTGAACAGGAAATAAATAAGAACAAAATGAGGACGAAGAATTTATTTTTCATGCGTGAGAATTCGGAAGTCGAATGTACTATAAAATGTAGCACGGATTACACGGATTTAAACTTACATATCGAACGATTGCATCAACCGCGAAAGTGAAAGCAAATTATGAACGTTGAGCTTGTCAAAAATTCTACGCTTATAGGTGTTGGCCGTTGAATATTGTATTTTTAAAATATTGCAAATTTCAGGTAGCGTCTTACCGCTGTTGAGATGTACGACAATTTCAAGCTCCCGCTGTGAAAGGGTATTAAACGGGTTATTGATTTTTGATTCTGTATTTTTTTCTGCCAACAACTCAGCCAATCCCTGTCCAATATATTTTTTACCTTCCATCACTCTCTTAATTGCAAAAACTATTTCATCATTAGAAACAGTTTTGTGGAGATAACCCCGCGCTCCGAGTTGCAGGCTTCTGACACCGTAAATATTTTCTGAATGCATAGAGAAGATCAACACTTTTGACCCTGGAGATGTGATCGTGATCCATTGCATCAATCGGGTGAAATCTGTATTTGGCAGAGTGATATCAAGGAGGATCAGGTCGTATTGTTGTCCCCTGATGAATTTTGTAATTTCTTCTTCGTTTTCGGCCTCGTCGATTAACTCGGGTTCAAAATTTTCCTTCACGAGAAACTTAATTCCCGAGCGAACGATAGCGTGGTCATCAGCCAACAAAATTTTTCTAATAAGCAATGTGATAGTCTAAGGTTGTACCAATTTACATTTTTTTAGTCACACTCAGTTCTTATGTCAAAAAATTCATCCATTAGTCATTTTGAAATTGGAAAGCCTGATTGTTGTTCCTCTTCCCAATTCACTCTCAATATTCACTCTTACATTTAATAACCTGCTGAAGTCAATAATAAACCTATAACCATAACCGCTCTCGCGTTCTTTATAGTCGGTCGACTTTTGTTTCAATCGCTGATCTATTTTTGAAAGTAAGTTCTCATCAATTCCTTTTCCATTATCTTTTATCGTGATTGTACCTGCCCCGTTTTGAACCTCGGCAGTGATTTCAATGATACCTTTAAAAGTATGTTTGTTGGCATTATCGATGATGTTGCGCATTATAATTTTCAATAGTTGCCAGTCAGTATAGACGAACACCGGTTTATACGTAGCGTAGACGAGAGTATTCTCCTTAGCTTTTAACTGCTCCGAGAAGAATTGTTTTAACTCCGCAAGCAATGCATCTAAATTGATTGTTTCATTCTGCACGTGAAAATCCTTATCCATTGAACTCAGCCATAAACCAAAGTCTTCGACAAAATGATAAATTTCTTCGGTCGCCTTAATTAACACTTCGCTCGTGTGCGTCAAATCTGCGTAATCGTTTTTTAGAGACTTTTTGTGAACTCTCCGAATTGCATCCAGTTGAAATCGAAGTGGTGATTGAAGGTCATGGGTGATAATGATCGCTAGTTTTTGCTTGAACAAATTGTTTTGATAGGACTCTTCCTTAGAATCTTCAAGTTCACGGATTGTATTTTCAAGATTTTCGATTAAGTATTCCTGTTCTTTTGTTCGTTCACTTACTTCTTTCTCGAGCGTCTCTTTCTGGTTTAATAGAAACCTTACACGTATCCGGTATATTATGTATCCAAGCCCAAAGAAAAGAAGGATCCACATCACCTTAAATGCATACGTCTCCCTAAAATTTGGTTGGACAGTAAAAGAAATTGCGTTCGTGATGAACTTATCTTTTCCAAAACCACTTTTCTTCCGCAACAAAAGCTGGTAATTGCCTGATGGTGGCTTGTTGATTTTGATGATACCATCGTCATCAACCGGATACCAGGTTTTATCAATTTCAGTGATTTTATACTCGATATTCTGGTTATACGGATTACCGAAATATGGAGATGAAATATAAAACTCAATGCGATTTGTATTTTCAGTGAAGCTGATTGAATCGCTATGACTTTTCAACCTGACTTTATCCGCGATGACAGCATCAAGATGTATTGGCCCGGATGGTAACAAAGGACGAATACTGTCGGGATGAAATTGCACCAACGACTTCATCGAAGGAAAGGAAAAACTACCGTCGGGTAATTCTATTCCTGATGGACTACAACCGCCATTGAATTCATTCGTAAGAAAGCCGGCCGACTGACCATAATACTGATAATAGGGAGAAAATTCCGGAAGTACGAAGTAATCATAAAGGTCCTTGAGTGAAGCCTGGAACAATCCCAGGTTGGTCGTGATCCATAAGAAACCCTTTTGATCTTCCATAAAACTGTGAGCCGTCGCCAGGTAATTATTTTTATCATTGGGCAATCGAAACAGTTTGCCTTTATATATAGCGTAGAAACCACCGCCATACGTGCCAACCCATATCGTTCCTTTTTTATCCCGGTAAAGGCAGCGTATAAACTTGCCCGTTAGACCTTGAATGACAGTTGCTTTTTTTGCGGCCGTGTCCATATAAGCTAAACCTTTGGACCCGCCGATCCAGATTTCATTATCCCCGGTTTGAATAAAACAACTGACAAAAAAATCCGATGAAATTTCCGGTGGCTGCTGGATATATTCTACTTTATCGTTTACGATTTTCCCCATGAAATACCCGTGTCCACTTATCCAAATGCTGCCGTTTTTCAGTCTTGTGAAACAGCTGACTTCAAGATTTTTTTCGGGGATATACCGTACTATATCAAGTTTGTTGTCAATCTCTGCAATTCCAGATTCATCCTTGTCTTTCCAGATATTCATCAGGTAATGCCCGTTAGGTAGCGTAGCGATACTTTCAACCGTCACACCCCGAATTGGCATCAAAACGTTATGGTCCGGGTATAAGACACCTGTCTTCGTTAAAACTCCGTCTTTACCAAAAGGCGCCTGTGCATAATACACATTCGATTCGATGTCCTCTGCTACGCGCAGTGTCGAGAAAAATTGTTTTTGAAAAATATAAAATCCGTCTGACGTCGTACCAACATAGAATCGATTCAAATCCCGTTGAAATTTAAAGCAGTCGATATTTGGAATTGTCCCGACATACAACATCCTTGAACATAGTGTTCCTTCCTGATCACTATTGAGATTTACTGCGTATATCCAATCCGCATATCGAATGTACAAATCATCATTGTCCAGCAACATTGAAACCGGCGTGGTGAACCGATCGGACTTCGCCATCGCGGCAGCCAGATCCCCGGTAATATGGATCTTTTTAAAAGACGACAACTCCGGATTGGCTGAAATAATGTCCCGGTCCTGGTTATAATAGAAGTAACGCCCATGGGTATACGCAATACTATTTATCAAAAAACGGGTGACTGTCTTTCGATCAGGAATTATCCAATCCGGTGATTCTTTACGCGCGGTTTTTTCTTTGCAATTTTTATAGACTTCATACACGTTGTAAATCGAACCCGAATCCAACCAACTTTGAGTTTGTTTATCCGGGTTGAATACCTCAACTCCCCGATTGGACGAAATCAAAAAGTATTTTCTATCGTTGCATTGAAAGTAGACAGAGCTGTCCGCGATCATTCCAATCTGGGCGATTCGGTCGGTACTAAGAACGGGGGTATTCAGTTGATCAAAGATCCTGAAGCCTTTTCCATCATACCTGGCGACACCCATTTCAGTGGCCAGCCAGAGATATCCTTCCTTATCAGATACGATACCCTTTACACTGTTTTGAGGTAGTCCATTTTCACTATTGAAATGCTGAACGTGAAATTTTTCCTGTTGCGCCAGAACAGCGATAGTGCCGAGAAGATGCACTGACCAAAGAATAAGGAATTTGACTCTCACGCAGTTCATATATCAAGCTACAAAAAATTTGGCAATCAGTGCCGTGCCCATAGGGCGTAGGTATAACCGTGTAGCAAAATCTGCTATACCAATACGATCAAATCTGCTACGCGATAGAATAGAGATGTTCGATAGCTTTGTATCAGATACTTACAACCACATTAAGTTCAATTGCTTTCCTCCCTTATGTTATTGCGCGATACGGCCTGATTAGTACTTTATCACCCCATTTATTAATTCCTAAACTGATATACATATATCGACTCCGTGAGGATTTGAGATAGGTATAAGATTGTAAACCTTAAAACTATCGGATTATGAGACTAATCACCAGTTCGCCAAATCTTTCCGACCAATACCTGATTTTATGCCTTCAAAAACAAGATGGTTATGGCTTCGAGCTCTTGTATAAAAAATATTGGAAGAGCCTCACGGGATTTGCATACAATTATATTCACAACTATGAGGCGGCCGAAGAAATCGTCCAGGAATTATTTATCCAGTTATACGCAAAGAATTTTTTATTGAAACCTATCACAAGCCTAAAGGCTTATTTGCATAAAGCATTGCGTAATCGAATTATTAATTACATACGCGACCAGGCAATCTATAGGAAGCACATTACGAAAGCAGCCGGAAGAGAAAAGATGGGTTCCAACATGGCTGTTGGTGTGCTCGATTTACTCGATACCGAGAAAAGAGTGGGTTACTATCTCTCGCAACTTTCAGAAAACTGTCGCACCGTATTTATATTGAATCGCGAATATCAACTCACCATCCGGCAGATTGCGGCGCAATTAAAAAAGCCTGAGGACACAGTAGAAAAGCAACTGAGGAGAGCAGTTAGCTTTTTGAGGAAGAATTTGAACTAGAGCGAATGTGAAGCAAACGTGATGAATTCTAATTGGGAAAGTTAGGTTTCACACAAAGGCACAAAGAAAAGTCAAGACACAAGGATCTCACTATGTAAAATGGCGCGTAGTTATTTGCGAACCTTCGTACCTTGACTTTTCTTTGTCCCTTTGTGTGAAACCTAACGTTGCCCACGGCCAATTCCCACATTCATCAAACTCCGCGCTATTTTCCCGCTCCATTGTCATAAGGGTGGGATTGGAATATTTTTCTGTCATCATGCCCGGCAAAAAACATCAGATGATTTGATTCAATTGAGTATCTCAATTTTCTTTTGATTTGCTGGCGGCGTATTTGGTGCATAAGTGTCCTGATCTATGTGAGAAATGCGAATGCCAAATACATAAGCAGGTGAAGCATTTTACTGGCATGAGTTTGCGATTACAAAGCAACCGCATTTCTCACTTTTTCGCATTGCCGGACAATCACAAAAATGATTTTTATGAAGAAAAAATTTTTCATTGTACTTTTTCTTGCTTTTCTGACGCTCACTTTCTCCTGCAGGAAGGATCCCGATTTTAGCCAGTTGAGTACGAATTTTACCGTCATCACCAACGTTGATTCAGCAGCAAACTTCCACGATTTTCAGACCTATTATATTTCCGATACGATAGCGTGGGTCGGCGGAAAAGATGACGATTCAATTCTGTACGACGACAACACAAAACTGCTCGTTCAAACTGTAAAAGACAATATGAACGCGCGTGGTTATACGTTCGTTTCAAAAGATTCGAAACCAGATCTTGGTTTTAATATGGGCGCTGTTAAAACCACGACTGTTTCTATCATTTACCCGGGTTGGTGGTGGGGCTATCCGGGCTGGTGGGATCCCTGGTATTGGGGTTGGTATTATCCATATTATTATCCGTGGTCAGTTGCCTATGCAGTAACCACCGGAAGTGTTATTATCGACATGGTCGACCTCAAGGATGCCCAGCCGAAAAGAGTTGAAAGAGTTGTCTGGTCAGTCGTCGCCAATGGTGCATTAGGATCAAGCACAAGCACGAATGTGCAACGTGGGGTCGATGCGATCAACCAGGCATTTAAACAGACACCGGAAATTAGTGCAAACTAAACCTCTTCATCACTCAAAATAAATTATATGAAGTCCTTAAAAATAATTTTAGCAATTTGTGTGCTTGGTGTGATGAACGGATATTCGCAATCACACATGAATTATCACAGCATGATCGCCGGCTCCTGGGAAATCGCGTTTCCCACGGGCAATCACGATTTCCTTACAAAGACAAGTTTGGCTGGAGGAAGAATTGAATATAGAAGATTTATAAACGGGCAATTCTCTGCCGGGCTCGCATTCAGCTGGAACTCGTTTGATGAATATTTCAACACGCAGACTTACAAAACTGCAGGAGGCTCGGTAGTGACAACAGATATGGTTCGTCAAATCTATACGGCACCTATTACAGCCATTTTTCACTACTATCCGCAACTCGGTCCGAAAATGATAAAGCCATACGTCGGCGTCGGCTTAGGCGCGCAGTATTCAGAACAAAATATTTTCTTTAATATTTACCAGGTGGGTGATGACAACTGGGGCTTTGTAGTACGACCTGAAATCGGGGCGGTTGTAATGTTTACCGAGAATTGGGGAGCGTTGGTTACTTTCAGCTACAATTATTCTACTAACAAGAATGAAGGATTTGGAGTCAAAAGTTTGCAACAGTTCGGAATTAATATAGGTATAGCAGGACTTTTCTGATTTTTCATGACGGTTTAGTGCAATCGTTTTTTATCTATTTTTGATTACCGTTCTGTGGAAGCTTCAGCTCATCAATTCACTTCATAAAAAATAAAACATGAAAAAGTTCAATTCCCGCAACGGCCTTATCATTATCGCTATCTGTTTCTCGATGGCGTGTAACACGCTCAAAGTAACGTCTGACTACGACAAATCAACAAACTTTTCACAGTACAAGACATTTACGATTGATCGGGTTACAGAAAAGGATCAATCTATCAGCCAGCTCAATAGGGACCGAATTATTAATGCCGTCAGAGCGGAGATGACAAAAAAAGGATTCACAGAAAGTGATAATGGGGATCTCCTGATTCACATTGTTACTGTTTTGCAGGATAAAAAATCTGTTTCTGCCAACACGAACTACTATGGATACGGTGGTGCATACAGACCTTATGGTTGGGCCGGCGGTGGTGGAAGTAGCTATACAACCTATAACGTCGATACGTATAAAGACGGCTCATTAATTATCGACATCATCGATGCAAAAACAAAACAGCTCGAATGGGAAGGTATTGGCAACAAAGAAATTGATAAACCGATAGACGATCCGGATACGAAAATTCCTGCCGCCGTTGAAATGATTATGAAAAGCTTTCCTCCAGGAATGACGGCGAAGAAATAAATAAAATAGAATTAGGGTGGGGAATCGACGAGTCGAACAATAAATTTAAGGCGAAGAAACAGTTCGGAGAGCGAGATTAGATTCGCTCTTCGTTCTGTTTCTTCTTTTTCATAATCTTTTTTCACGCATAACCTTATCAACAACTTGGCTTCGTTCTCAATTACAACTTCCATCCCTCCATGACCTTCGACAGCAGCATTAATCTACTCAATCACTTTTCTGACTCACCCTCAACCCGCTAAAAAAACCTGAAAATATTTTTAAAAAAAATTTGCGTAAGTAAATACTTACATATAAATTTGTAAGCAAATGCTTACATAAATCACAAACTATGCAAATTCGCAGAGATGTTTTCCAGGCGATTGCCGATCCGACGAGGCGGGAGATTCTTGATCTTGTCGCGTTTCAATCGCTTAACCTGAATTCAATCGCAGAAAAGTTTGACGTGAGCCGGCCCGCCATCTCGCAACATATAAAACTATTGTCGGAGTGTGGACTCATTGTAATCAGGAAACAAGGACGTGAAAGATATTGCGAGGCACGCCTGCAACAATTAAATGAAGTGTCACATTGGATAGAACGATATCGAAAACTTTGGGCCGGTCGGTACGAAGCGCTCGATGATTTGTTGGAAGAAATGAAATCAGGTAAGCATACCGCAACTAAACAGGCTTCGGCAAAAAAAAAGAAAAAAGGTTTAAAAAAATAACGTAAAAAATAAATAAGATGGTAACGAAAAATGAAACAAAGATCACCGCGGAACCTGGAAAGCAGGAATTGTTTATCACCCGCGAATTTGAAGCGCCTCGTCAACTTGTTTTCAAAGCATTCACGGATCCAAAATTGATCATACGCTGGCTTGGTCCGAAAGATTTAAAAATGAAGATCGACAAATTCGAGGCAGCAAGTGGTGGCAACTATCGCTATATCCATATTGATCCGCAAGGAAATGAATTTGCATTTCACGGTGTGGTACACGAAGTGACATCGCCCGAGCGAATCATTCAGACTTTTGAATTTGAAGGATTACCTGAAAAAGGACACACGTCTCTTGAAATCGTAACATTTGAAGCGTTGCCTGGTGGCAGATCGAGAGTCACAACACAATCTGTGTTTCGTTCCGTCGCCGACCGTGACGGTATAATGCAAGCAGGAATGGAAGTGGGCGTGCGTGATTCACATGAACGGTTGGACGACCTGATTTCATCCGGCGTCATAAAATAGAATGGTTGTGACCGTTAGTAATTTGGAGTTTCTTACAAATAAAATCAACTGATATGCGATGCCATTATTCAAAACCAATTGCTGCGTTTGCAATGGTGTGTGTTATGTCGATCGGAATCATCAATACAATCTTTGCGCAGGACAAAACAAATAAAAATCCCGGCGTGCAAAGTGGCTTTGCGCCTGTGAACGGATTGAAGATGTACTATGAGATCCATGGAAGCGGCAAACCATTATTATTAATTCACGGTTCATTCATGAATATTCCTACTGCGTTCGGGTCGATGATTCCCGAGTTGTCAAAAAAGCGACAGGTGATTGCAGTGGAATTGCAGGGACATGGCCGAACGGCGGATATTGATCGTGCTTTTAGCTATGAAAGCATGTCCGATGATATTGTGGGACTGCTTAAATATTTGAAAATTGATAGTACCGATGTACTTGGATATAGCCTGGGTGCCAATATTGCTTTGCTAACTGCTATTCGTCATCCTGAGGTTGTTCGAAAACTCGTAATTATTTCCGGCGCGTACAAAAGTGAAGGATGGTATCCGGAAACAAGAGCAATTTTTCCCATGCTTAGTCCGCAAATGTTTGAACATACGCCTATCAAAACACAATATGATAGCCTGGCCCCAGATCCTAAACATTTCGCAGATTTTATAAATAAAATGAAGCAACTCGAAATAAAAGAATATGATTTTGGTGCGGACAAGATCAAGTCAATGAAATCGCCGGTTCTCATGATCATTGGTGATTCCGATGGAGTACAACCGGAACATGCAATAGAAATCTTTCGCTTGCGTGGCGGTGGTCATATGGGTGATCTTGGCAACATGTCTAATTCACAATTGGTCATTTTCCCGGCAACGACGCATGTCGGTGTGATGATGCACCCTGACTGGTTGCTGCAAATTGTTCCGCCTTATTTAGACGGACCAGTTCATACCGGAATGTAAAAAGGGCAGAGGGCGAATGATACAAGCATCACAATTCCTTCGCCTTCCTGCTACCTTATTTCGTTGAGGAAAATATTCTGATAATTGGTTTTATTCCCAATACAATCTTAGAATCTCACGGGAATGAGTGGATCAAATTCTTTCGGAGTTAGAAGCAAAACAACGTTGATCAAATTTGGGAACAGTGAATAGACAAGTGTTGCGCCCCAAATTTCAAGCGGCAGATGATTTAACTGTAAGAACCAGACCAGGCCATACGTTACAAATGGCCCGGCAGAAACCATGAATAAAATACCGAAGAAAATATTTCTTCCAATAACCACGCGTGGTCCTTTTGAATTCAATAGAAATCAGGTGGCCTCTTCAATTTCAATCAATCCCTGTTTGAAAAAGGTTGTGATTGTTTCGTCGTAACATCGATAAAAATCCCCCTCGTCATCTAAAGTTTGTTCGATAACAATGCAGATATGATCGAGCAAGTCTAATCGAAGACCTTCCGGGCTGATACAATTCTTTTTTGAGATCATCCAGGACAAATCTATTTGCTCGTCACTCTTTCTAAGTGCCGTGAACAATCGAAATTCTTCAAAAATTATACTTCAACATGGCGGTCACGCGATCAACAAGTGTCTTTTATAATGGAATGGTATGATAGTAGACAAATGGACAGCGCCATCAATCTGATTTTCGGAATCATTGACCGGCAGAGGCAAATTGTTTATTCAAACTTGCTATTATTCAAAACACAACCTATGCCCGCCCAACGCAGACGATTTAATCTTGAGGAAAAGCTAGATATCCTGCAACAGGCTAAACAAGCAGGAATCACGGCTGTATTGCGCAAACACAATCTTTCTTATAGTGTATTCCATCGCTGGAAAGAAAAATTAGCAGAAAAAGGAAAAGATGATGAAACAAAAACGCTCACTTACCAGGTCAATACCAAGCTTAGGGAGCTCATGGAAGAAAATGCTTTGCTGAAAAAAATTATAGCAAACCAGGCGATGCTACTTGAATTAAAAGAAGAAGAGTTGCGAAAGATGAAGTGACCAAGGAATTTAACCGAAACCGCAATTGAATGATGAAACAACGGGCGACATTTCGTGTAAATTTTTTTTTCCTCTGCATAATTCAGTTTCTGTGCAGTAATAGCTTCGCGCAGGAATTGTCGTCATGGAATGATGGTCCAACAAAACGGGCGATTATTCAATTTGTCAAAGATGTTACAACTGAGGGATCAGACAAATTTGTACCTGTCGCCGACCGCATTGCTACGTTCGATAACGACGGAACGTTATGGGCGGAAAAACCCTTAATTGAAGGACTCTTCATGTTTTTTCGCGCAAAACAAATGGCAGAGAAAAAACCCGCACTTAAAAACGTACAACCGTACAAAGCAATTCTTACTGGAGACAAAGCTTTTCTCGAGAAAATGACTCAAAATGATTTGTTGAAATTGTTTGTTGAAACACATTCAAATATCACTGCATCCGACTTTAAGAACGATGTAGAAACATTTTTTGAGGCGGCTAAAAATTCAAAAGGTACATCAATGCAGCAGCTGACGTATCAACCACAATTGGAACTTTTACAATTTTTGCGGTCAAATGGTTTCAAAACATTTATCTGTACAGGTGGTGACGTGGATTTCGTCCGCGTGATTTCTGAAAAATATTATGGAATACCTCCTGAACAGGTAGTCGGCACAACAAGCAAATACGTTTATAAGGACAGCGCCGGCATCAACGGTGTGTACCGATTACCGGGAATCTCTTCATTTAATGACCAAAAAGAGAAACCAGTCAACATTCAAAAATATATTGGCAAGCGACCCATACTTGCCTGCGGCAATGAAGGAGGCGCAGGAGACGTGTATATGCTCCGATTTTCCCAGGGAAATTCTTACCCGTCTCTCCAGCTGATCGTAAATCATGACGACCAGGGCCGTGAATATTATTACCAGGAAAAAGATAATAAGTCATTAAACTGGGCAAAAAAATACAACTGGACTGTGATCAGCATAAAAAATGACTGGTCAAAAGTTTACCCGGATTAACTCCGAATGCTAACGTATATGAACACCCGATGTAGATGCAAAACGAATCAGCATGAACAAGAAATTTGTCTTGCAAGCAATGGCATTGTGCCTCAGTATTTATGTACACGCACAGGAAAACCCGTCGCCGGCTGCACCGACGGGGGGCGGTGCGCAAGCACTCGCTGATAAATTGTCGAACCCCGTTGCCAGCCTGATCAGTGTGCCAATGCAAAATAATGTCGACTATGGGATCGGTTCCTACAACGGTTCGAAAAATACGTTGAATATTCAACCAGTTATTCCGTTCAGCTTAAGCAAGAATTTAAACTTGGTCGCGAGAGTGATTTTGCCGGTGATTGATCAGCGTGATATAAGTGGCGAGAAAACTCATCAAACCGGACTGAGCGATGCCACAGTTACAGGTTTTTTTGCGCCAGCAAATCCAAAAAATGGTCTGATCTGGGGCGTAGGTCCCGCATTTCTTTTTCCCACGGGAACAAATGATTTTCTCTCAACAAAGAAATGGGGTGCGGGCCCCTCGGCATTGGTGCTACAGCAAAAGAATGGATATACGTTTGGATTTTTGGTAAACCAGATATGGTCTTTCGCCGGCGATAAAAACAGGGACAACGTCAATCAAATGTTTTTTCAGCCGTTCCTCGTGAAGAATTTCAAAAGCGGGGCAGGATTGGTAATGAATGCAGAGATCACAGCGGATTGGCAGCATCATACAACCGCGGCTTCTTTAAACCCACTGGTTACCGGAATAACAAAACTCGGAACCCAAATTATTTCAATGGGAGTCGGTCCGCGTATTCCGCTGGCCGGGCCAAGTGGAAGCAGACCTAACTTTGGGTTTCGCGCGGTTCTGACACTTGTGTTTCCAAAATAACTGTAATGGATAACCGAATACACAACTATAAAGAAAGCATCATGAAAACACTGGATTCAAAAACCTGGCAACGTATTCTTGCAATCGTTTGCATTTCGCAGGCAATGATACTAAATCATTCGTTTGCGCAGAAAAAACCAAATATCCTGGCGAATTAAAAATACTTACTAACACGATAGGATAACCGAAAAACAATTTCAAACTCAAAAAAAAGTTTATGAGAAATCTAGAGACGACCTTAACAAAATGCGCGGTGATCGTTCTTGCATTGTTTTCCTTTGGCGATCTTTCCGCACAAAAAAAACCAAACATCCTCGTGATCATGGGCGATGATATTGGATGGTTTAATCCCAGTTGTTATAATCGCGGTATGATGGGATTTCAAACACCGAACATAGACCGGATTGCTAAGGAAGGTGCCATGTTCATGACATGGTACGGTCAACAGAGTTGTACGGCCGGACGCGCAGCTTTTATAACTGGGCAATCACCGATTCGAACAGGATTAACAAAAGTTGGAATTCCGGGTGCAGACGTAGGCTTGCGCGCAGAAGACCCAACTGTTGCGGAATATCTCAAGTCGCTTGGTTATGCAACCGGCCAGTTTGGAAAAAATCATCTCGGTGACAAAGACGAATTCCTTCCCACAAAGCATGGCTTTGATGAATTCTTCGGAAACCTCTACCATCTCAACGCAGAAGAAGAACCAGAAGACCCCGATTATCCAAAAAACCCGGCGTACAGAAAAAATTTCGGTCCACGTGGTGTGCTGAAATGCACCGCCGACGGTAAAATAGAAGATACAGGTCCGTTGAGCATTAAACGCATGGAGACCGTTGATGAAGAATTTACGAACGCCGCAGCTGATTTTATGAATCGACAGGTAAAAGCTAACAAACCTTTCTTCTGCTATTTTAATTCCACGAGGATGCATATCTGGAGTCATCTCAGCAAAGAATACGATGGGAAAACCGGTTTTGGTTTGCAAGGAGATGGCATGACCGAGCATGACGATTGCGTTGGAAAATTACTGAAGCTATTGGACGATCTCAAAATCGCCGACAATACGATTGTTGTTTACACAACCGATAACGGTGCAGAATTGATGACATGGCCAGACGGTGGCAGCACTCCTTTCCGTGGAGAAAAAGCGACCAACTGGGAAGGTGGCTACCGCGTTCCGACCATCATTCGTTGGCCTGGTGTTGTTAAACCCGGAATTATTGTTAATGATATGTGCGCACACGAGGATTTACTTCCGACATTCTGCGCAGCCGCCGGCGACCCTGACGTGGTTGCAAAAACATTAAAAGGATATAAGCTGGGAAACAAAACGGTGAAAGTTCATCTCGACGGATACAATCTCATTCCATTCCTAAAGGGAGAAGCAAAGGAATCCCCCCGCAAGGAATTTATTTATTGGAGCGATGATGGAGACGTATTTGCGATCAGGTATAACCGTTGGAAAATGGTTTTTATTGAACAAAATCATGAAGGTCTTGATATCTGGAGAAGAGGTTTTGAAAAACTCCGCGTGGGTAAAGTCTTCGATATGTACCAGGATCCTTTTGAACGCGGTGATAAATCGCTCCTGTACGACCAATGGTTCGTTCACCATGCATACCTGATGTACGGTGCTACGGCGCTCGTTGCGCAATGGCTGCAGTCGTTCAAAGATTATCCTCCTCGTCAAAAACCGGCGAGCTTTAATCTGGATGAAGTGATGAGAAAGATGACCGAGCCGACGAATTAGAGAAGATGCTATTCTTATTCACGATCTTCATTTCGGTCGGATTCTTTGCACATTTGAACTTTAATTTATTGCATTTATTTAAACTACATTTTATTCACACAAAATCAAATTCTATGTTACAAAAATTAAGAATCCTCGGTGTGTTAGCTTGCATAGTTGTTATTTGTTCTTGTGGTACCAAGAAAAAACTTCAAGCCGCAACGGCAGAAATCGATCAGCTGAAATCGCAGAATGCAGAACTGAATAACACGATCAGCAGTTTACAAAAGCAGGTTTCTGATCTGACGAATAACAACAAATCCATTACGGATGAGTATGCCAGTTATAAATCGAATTGCGAAGCTGCTCAAAAAAAATTAGTGGCCGTTCAGGCTGTGTTGACAGAAGAGTACAATACGATGCAAAAAGTGCAGGATAGGTTAGCCGAAGCTGTTGCTAACTTCAAAGACAAGGGTGTTGAGGTGCATTATCGAGATGGTTTAGTGTATGTCACTATGGAAGAAGGTCTCTTGTATAAATCCGGTAGTGCGACGCTTGCAGAGAGTGGAAAAAGTGCACTGGGATCGCTTGCTGCAGCGATAAATGAATATCCAAATTTAAAAGTGATCGTCGTGGGTCATACGGACGATCAAAAATTTACAAAGAAGGGAATGGACAACTGGAGTCTTAGTACAGAGCGGGCCAACGGCGTTGTAAGGATCCTGCGCGATAGTTACAATGTAGATCCTGCACGTCTTACCGCCGCTGGCAAAGGAAAGTGGGATCCTGTTGCTGAAAATGGAACAGCAGAAGGAAGGGCACAGAACCGTAGAACGGATATTATTTTGAATCCGGATCTGCACAGGATTTGGGAAAATGCGCGTGGCCAATAAAAAAATGTAACACGGATCAAACGAACTTCTCCAGGTCTCCGGTAACTTTTCCAAAGTTTAAAACTCTGAAAGGTTACCAGGGACTTTGGAAAAGTACCATTTGCGCATGTCCCGTGCATTTTAATATATGCATATACGTTATATCAAAATATTATTCGTCTTGATCCTGGCGTCTTATGCCGGCGCATCCTACTCGCAACAGAAGAAAAAAATTTCTTTAAAAGACTCCACGGATGGAAAACTTGATCTAAGTGATTATATCATCGACGCAAATGGTTTTGTTCCGGTTCCAATTATAATTACTGAACCCGCTCTTGGTGGTTTTGGTGTTGGACTCGTACCCGTTTTCCTGAAACGACGGCCTCCGTATGTTGATACTATTGATGGCAAAGTGATAAGAACTCCCGTTGCGCCGGATATTACGGGCGGATTGGGTTTGTATACAGTTAACGGAACATGGATGCTCGCCGGTTTTCGTTCCGGCACCTTTATAAAAAGCAGAATCAAATACATGATTGGCGGCGCATATGCAAATGTGAACATGTCTTTCTATCACACCTTCAAGGAAGTCGGCGAAAAAAAATTCGATTTCAATTTTCGAACGATCCCCCTCTTTTTGCAGATGACAAAAAGAATTGGATTCTCACATTGGTACGTCGGATTGAAATATCTCTTTTTAAAAACGGATGTGAATTATACCGATTCACTTCCGTCATTTGTAAAAGAAAAAGATAAAAATAGTATCGTTAGCCAGTTAGGCGCGGTCCTCGAATTAGATAATCGCGATAATGTTTTCACACCCAACAAAGGAGTAAAAGTTCATTTCGACGCCCTCCGTTCCGATAATATTTTCGGAAGCGACTATGAATATTGGAAATTGAATTATTACACGTACATGTACAAACAAATATCACCAAAATTAATAGGAGGGTGGCGAATCGATGGACAACAGGCGCTTCAGGAACCACCATTCTATTTACTACCGTATATCGATATGCGCGGAGTGCCTGCGGCACGCTACCAGGGAAAAGCAGATATTCTCACTGAGCTTGAAGCGAGATGGGACTTCATTCATCGCTGGAGCATCATGTTTTTTGGCGGAACGGGTAAAGCCTTTGACGAATGGAGCGATTTCGGCCCAGCAAAATGGGTCACTACATTCGGAACCGGCTTCCGATACCTGGTTGCGCGAAAATTTGGATTAAGAATGGGTGTCGATATCGCGCATGGACCTGATACATGGGCATATTACATCGTGTTTGGAAGTAACTGGTTGAAGTAGATCGAAAAATCTCCCTACTAATAATATATTCATCGTACATTTAGATACGTCGCAAACATGGTAACGCATTTTTTATCCAATCGCCAGCGGCTGTCTGAGTGAAACAGTTAATTTCTTTGTCATGCATTGTTGCTTTCACCATCATTGTTGCAGGATGTAAAAGCGAAAAAACCGTGGATGAAATCTCCGGGCGGTGGACGTTGAAGTACCAGTTATCCATTAGCTTTCCAGATTCGGCGGGTTCGTTAGTTTACGCCAGTGCAACTTCCGATTATACGAATGACACCTTCAATATCACATTTGCGAATGGAAACTATAGTAGCACATTCCCAAAGTACTATTTCACCAATAGCTCGTCACAAACAATTTGGGAAACTACAAATGGTACGTATGCCGTTCATGATAGTGTACTTGAGGTTTCTACTACACCTTCCGCGTCGTTGCATCAATTTATTCATCTTGGATTTCCGAATGGCGTATCATCAACATCGGTGTTCAAAAAATTGTCGCCAGACAAACTACTCATTCTCTCTACTTACGGCAAATTGTATGTAAAGCCATTTGGATTTGACAGCACCGTTCTTGTGAGGCACTGAATGCAGCGTGCATAACTCGTTTAGCGTTCAGCGTTAGTTGTTCCCGCTAAAAAATAAAGCTGTAATTCTGACGAACCACAGCTTTTTTAAGAACACTTGCGTTTGTTTTCAGTTGATCATTTTTACATGATTTTCATCGTACAGGGCAAGTTTCTATATTAATTAATTAAAAAATTATGCCACAGTGTTTGGCTTCACGTAAATCGCGTTCCTTAAAATGCGTTCAGCCATGGGTAATAATTGAAACGTCACTGCTGCTTTTTGTCCACACAAATTGATATTGATGGATCGATTTAATAAACCGGATTAAAATAAAATTGCCTGTTTAAGACGCCGGGGTTCAAAATTTGCAGCGAAAGTGATGACATGGACAATCACGCAGTCGCACACAAACAATCATTTATTACGAAATACATTTTTAGCCAGGATCACAAGATGATTGCCAAGCAATTTCTTGTGACTGGAATTTTGTGGGCGATTGTCGGCGGATTACTTTCCGTTCTTTTCCGGTTACAGCTTGGATTTCCACACAGCGCTTTTCCATTTCTACAAAAGATCATGGGTCACTGGTTCTTTCTAAATAAAATTCAACCAGATTATTATTATAAGATGGTAACTATGCATGGCACGATCATGATTTTTTTTGTGCTCACTGCCGGACTAAGTGGAACATTTGCCAACTTCTTAATCCCCTTGCAAATTGGCGCCAGAGACATGGCGGCGCCCTTTGTAAATATGCTTTCTTATTGGTCCTTTTTTGTGGCGAGTGTAATCATGCTGATTTCATTTTTTATTCCGTCGGGGCCAGCTGGCGTGGGGTGGACAAGCTACGCTCCGCTAAGTGCGCTCCAGGACGCAGACACCGGGTCGGGACTGGGGATGGATCTCTGGTTATTCAGCTTAGTTTTTTTTGTTATGTCCACGCTGATGGGAGGTATCAACTACATTGCAACGGTCTTGAATATGCGAACGAAGGGCATGT
>Ga0163162_10000291_pt1 | contig 46041 bp, 38 predicted proteins | sample S55metaG_FD_115310 | JGI IMG/M metagenome (GOLD analysis project Ga0163162, IMG submission 115310) | Switchgrass rhizosphere microbial communities from Kellogg Biological Station, Michigan, USA - S5-5 metaG | ecosystem: Host-associated > Plants > Roots > Rhizosphere > Soil | place: USA... | reverse complement strand
TCGAGCGTCATGCCCACGATCGGCGTGGTCTGCGACCCCTGGGTCGTGCGGGCCTCGACGTAGAGGAAGCCCTGGCCCTTGGTGGTGAACCAGTCGGCGCGGACGATCCGCACCGTCGGGTCCGGCGGCCGCGGCAGCGCGGCCGCAAGGGACTTCGCCTTCACCGTCCGCCAGGTGAACGCCTGCCCTGCCTCGACGATCTCACGGTTGACGTGACGAATGCCAAGGCTCGTCAACCGCACGGCGGGCGGCATCGCAAAGATGACCGTCGACAGGATGCCGGGTACGCGTCCGAGGCCGAACAGCATCGCCGCAGGGATCAGGTAAACGAAGGCCGGCATCGTCTGCATCAAGTCGAGAAGCGGCCGCACCACTGCCGCAACGTACTTGTTACTTGCGGTCCAGACGCCGAGTGGAATGCCGAGCAGCAAACTGATCAGGGTCGACGAGAACGTGAGTCCCAGCGTAATGACCGTCTGGTCCCAGAAACCGGTCGCATAGATCAGCAAGAGCGCCAACGTGGTGAAGAACGCGAAGCGCCACCCGATCCGCCACAGCCCGATGCCAATGAAGAACGCCATCAGCGCCCACATGGGAATCGCTTGCAGGCTATGCTCGATCAACGCGGCGAAGCTCTCGATTGCCCTTCCGATCGAATCGAAGGCGCTGGCATCGTGATCGAGCAGATAGTGAACGGACTGGTCGACCCAACGGCCAAGCGGAATGATTTCAGACAAGGGAGCCTCGATTGCGCGTGAGAACCTTTAGAACGACAGCCTGATCCACCGACCCGCAGTAGCGCTCTTCTTCATCGACGACAGGCAATGCGGTAGCGTTCGAGGACACGCGCGACATCACATGATCGAGCGACGCGCTGCGCGAAATTGACTCTATCTTGCGAAGTGACGGCGAAGCATGACCGGACGCATCGCGCGTCACGAAGCCGCGAATCCGCCGTTCGGCGTCGAGTACGAACGCATAGCCGGCGCTGCCGTTGAGCGTCGTCGCGACGCTCGACGCGTCCAGATTGCGCATCAGAGGCACGCGGTTGGTCTGCATCACGTCGCCAGCGGTCAGATAGCGGCTCGTATCGACGCCTTCGAAGAATGCCCGTACATAGTCGTCGGCCGGGCTGCTGATGATCTCATGCGGTGTGCCGATCTGTACGACGCGTCCGCCTTCCATAATTGCGATCCGGTTGCCGATGCGCATCGCCTCTTCGAGGTCGTGAGACACGAACATGATCGTGCGCCTCTGGTTCTTCTGCAGTTCGAGCAGCACGTTCTGCATCTCCTTGCGCTTTAGCGGATCGAGTGCGGAAAACGCCTCGTCCATGATCATCAGCGAAGGATTGACGGCAAGCGCACGCGCCAGGCCGACGCGCTGCTGCATGCCGCCCGACAGCGCGGATGGCAGCTTCTGAGCGAACGCCGCCAGACCCACTTGCTCGAGCACGTCGAGGGCACGCTTCTCACGTACCTTGCGGTTCATGCCGGCCACTTCGAGACCGAACGCAGCATTGGACAGCACCGTACGTTGAGGCATCAGCGCGAACGACTGGAACACCATGCTCATGTCGGTACGCCTCAGTGACGTCAGTTCGCTACGGCGTACTGCGGCAATGTCACGGCCATCGATCACGACCTTGCCCGCGGTCGGCTCGACGAGCCTGTTGATCAGGCGGATCAGCGTTGACTTGCCGGATCCGGACAGACCCATCAGCACGAAGATCTCGCCTTCCTGAACGTCGAAGGAAGCATTGTGCACACCGACGATCTGCCCGGTTCGGGCGAATATCTCGTCCTTTGTGACACCGCGCGCGAGCAAGTCGCGAGCCGCGCCGGGATTGTTACCAAACACCTTGCAGAGAGCTTCGACCACGACTTTTGGGGAATTCATCAAATTCATGTCCTCGTGGTGCAGGCGCCAGCCTGCACCGTGTTGCTCCGTGACTTGGCCCGTGGCCCGTGCAAACACCGAAGCTGGTCGCGCCCGAAGGAGCTTGCAGCAGGGCTCGGCCGCCCGATGCCTCTTGCGCAACCGGCGGCAGCACACGCCGTCGATCAACAGGGATACCTGGATCAAGGCGCCATGATTTGAACGGGACGCACGCATCACCCTATCTGCGCGAATGCGGGACACATGGATATAAGGCAAGTGCGTCTGGCTATCGACGTCAGGCGGGAAACACGAAGCCGGAAAGCGTCACTGCGCGCCAGCAACCCAGCTATCCACGCGATCCCCGTGCGCGGAAATCCACGCATCGGCCGCAGCCGTCGGCTTGCTGCCATTCTCGGTAGCCAGCATGACGCTATCGATCTCACCCGGTTTCCACTGGAACTTCTTGAGGAAGGCAACCACAAGCGGGGCCTTCGTCTCGAGCTGCGGGTTGACCACGCTATCAACATGTTCGGCGCCGCCGAACACCTTCTTGGGATCGTCCAGGAATTTGAGTTTCCACTTGCCAAACATCCAGTGCGGTGCCCAGCCTGTCACGACAATCGGCTTGTCCGCTTTCATCTGGCGAGCGAGTTCCGCCGTCATGGCACTGCCCGAACTCGGCATCAGCGTGAGACTGAGGTTATAAGCCTTGATGGCATCGTCGGTTCGCTTCATCACACCGGCACCCGCATCAATTCCAACGATCCGGCCATTGAAATCGGCCTTGTGCGCTTCAAGATCGGCTACGCTCTTCTCGGGCAGCGTAGCAGGCACGACCAATCCAATCTTCGCATCGGGAAAGTTTGTGCCAAGGTCGGTCACCTTCCCTTTGAACTGTTCCCAGTAGGCGCCATGTGTCACCGGCAGCCACGCTGACAGTGTCGCATCCAGATCACCTCGCGCCACACCCTGCCACATCACCCCTGCCGCCACGGGGACGAGTTGGACCGGATAGCCCAGACGCCTCTCGATGACGCGTGCCACCACGTTAGATGTTGCAACGCTGTCATCCCAACCTTCGACATAGCCAATCTTGATCGTCGGCTTATTGGCTTCAGCCGCGGTGACGGTTGTCATCGTCGCGACGAGCGCGGCGCCTAACGCACTGCACAGCAACTGCTTCTTGAAACCCTTCATCTTCGTTTTCCTTTGTTTGTGGACCATGCGGCCGAAACGACCTGGCTGGAACTCGCCAGATACCACTCTCTCGCATCTGCCTCTTGGCGATCATACGGGCTATCCGGAAGCCGTTGAGCAGGATGCGGAGCCAGCAGAAAATATGATCTCAACACGGGGTGGTGCGGCGATGAAGTGCACGACGGCCTTGTTTGAGGGAGCCCATGCAGATAACGGGAAAGCGTGATTCGATAGAGGCCCGCAATGCCTCGGCGCCTCAAGCTGCATCGCGTTGAGGCAATTCGATACCACGTGACCACATAGCACGGGCAAGGTTGGCATCCGTTGGTTCGCTCAGGATGGCGCTGCCGCGCCACTTTACCGGCATGCGAGCGAACTCTGCGATGCTGCTGAAACCTTGGCCTCGATAAACGCGATGAGATGCGCCCCCGGTTGCGGGAGTAAGGAAACCCAGTTGGCGCGCGTCCACTATCAAGGCGTCGGATTGTCTGGCCGACTTGCTCGCCGCGATCGCCTCGGCTATCGGGCCGAAAACGCGTGTCCAGTGGCAGCAGACACTCGCGTCGTCGAAGATTGCAAACAGAAACGCTGCGTGGCGTGCGGCGTAGAGACCGCCTTCATGATGAACAACCGGGATCAATAAACGTAACAAGGCACTGCCCTTCATATCGTTCTTGCACGCTTTCATTTGAGCAAAAGAGGCGTCAAGTCGCCGATAAAGATCGGATGCAATACATAAAAATCTCGTCAACACAGATCCGATGCCACAACCCTGAGGATCTGGTCAGGCGCGCGGCGCGACCCGTCATGCATGGCCCATGTCGTTGTCGCTATAGTGCCTGGGCTTCAGACTCTGGTCCGCAGTCGGCAGCATCGGCACACTCGCGAACAGACTCCCGGAACCTGCCACGCGCACATTTCAACCTTCGACGCCAATTGAGGATAGGGAGCCGTTGGACCGGCACATCTCGCTTGTCAGTCGTTGGCGTGGAGCGAGACTGCGCGGCATTGCGAATCGTATGAGACAAGCAAGCGATATAAACATCGTATCAATAAGGTCATCCGGGCAATCGGCATGACACTCACTCCAGACGTGCTTTCGCCGCTCCGACGATCGAGATTGAATTCCCCTGTATCCGCTGAGCCAGCAATCAAGAAAGCGCTGACGGGCAGAGTCAATTGCAACCATACGCCTCTGCCCTGACCCACTGCGGGTTGCGCGGAAGATGGAACAAATCCATGCGGCTATTTCGCAAACACAAAGCAAATCACTGAAATGCTCGTATAGCCCCTCGAATACCAACGTTCACAACTCATTTGAAGTGGTGATCGTGGGCGTACGCGTCGACAACCAGCGGGCTGCCTCCGTACTGCTCGCAGAAGTCGCGAATCCGCGCTTGCTGGGCTTTGTACGACGTGTCAATCTCGTCAGTCGTGCCGGCAGAAATGTAGCGCTTCTCGTCGGCGAAGAGTTCTTTAAGCAGGCTTTGAGCCCGCTCATTCAGCACGGTGTGTCCATACCTGCGCACGGCCTGATGCAATACCGGCCAACGGTTGTTGTCCGTGCGCCGAAAAAACTTTAACGCCGAGTCGACCATGAACAGGACGACGTGATGCGACGGTGCTTCCAGGCCACGCGCGGCCCAACAGGTCTTGTTGTCTTCGACCAGCGATGCGTGGAAGGCTTCGAAGCCTTCAGGCGTATTTATGGCGTCGAAGTCGAACTCGGCAGCTTTGAATCGTTTGACTAACCGCGCGACCCAAGCTTCATAGGCTTCCTTCGGGACGTCCGTCGATTTGATTGAGATCGCACGCCAGGCTGACTTGTCGATGCCGCCAAAGGTATCTTCCGGATGCATCGCCAGCCAGTTTTCGCCTTGCGGAACGTAGGTCTCGTAGTGGTCGGCAATCTTTCTATTAATCGTCATTGCGGCGCCTCCTGTCGTGTGCTGGGTCGTGGCGTTGGTCAAAGCGGTGACGGACATCGGTCAGGTCGGGGCCAACACGGTCGCCATCAACTATATCGTGAACACCTCGAACGCAAAAAGTTGAACGGCCCGCCCTGCCCCACGCGCCCCAAAAAGCCCGTGTGATGAGGCTTTGCCTGTTTCGACTCGTCAATTCTAGTGGCTCCCACCGCCTACCCGAATTGGGAGACCTTGCTTGAAACCGACAGGAGCAGAAATTGGGACCGGACTTACCCGCTTACATTCGGGCGCCGACCCGGCACGACAAGAAATCTCAGGAGGCGAGAGTCATCCGGTCCCCTTTCGGTCGAACTCGCACAAGCAGCACATCTATCCGAGTGTTGGGCGCTCTTGACGCGGAGCGGGAAACGCCGATCAAGATTGGCCAAAACAAGTATCTGAACAACGTTGTCGAGCAAGATCACCAGGCGATCATCGACTGCCTCCGGACGCAGTCCACGTCTCACTATCATTTGCTTTGCGGAATGAAACCCGGGCTGCCGGTCTTGACGACTTCGTTAAACCTCTGCCTTGTCTGAATCCGGTTGATCTCGTCGAACGCGTCGGCCGGAAGCGCGGAGATGTCGAAATTCTCGCGCGCGCGAGCCGCAGTCTTGGGCGTAGTGAGCAAAGCCCCGCCACGCTGCAGCGCCCAGGCAAGCAGTACCTGTGCCGGCGTCTTTCCAATTCGCGCGGCAATCCGGGAGATGATCGGGTCCTCGAGCGGCCCCGGCCTTATTCCGTGACCCAATGGCGCAAAGGCCAAGAACACGACCCCGTTCTCCTCGCAGAACTCCAGAAGTTCCGTTTCTGGAAGGTACGGATGTGCTTCGACCTGCACCACTGCTGGCTTGATTCGTGCCGATTCATACAAGGGCCGCAACTGGTCCAGACTGATGTCGGACAATCCGATGGCCCGGCATCTTCCACGGTCGACCAAGTCTTCCATTGCCCTCCACGTGTCGAGCAAAGTCACGCCCTTATCGTAGATGACACTGCCGTTTTCGTCGCGCGGGTCCTGCTCGTCTCCTGGTTGAAATGCAAACGGCGTGTGAATGAGATAAAGGTCCAGATAGTCAATCCCCAACCTTTCAAGACTTGCATCGAAAGCGCGTTCGACCCGCTCGGGACGATGATTGGTGTTCCACAATTTTGTGGTCACAAAGATTTCCGTGCGCGTGATCGCTCCAGCGGCAAGCCCTGCCCGCAGGGCCTCGCCCACCTCACGCTCGTTCCGGTATCGCTCGGCACAATCGAAGTGTCGATATCCGGCTTCCAGCGCGTCTCTGGTGGCACTGATAGTCGTAGCCGCATCGGAAATCAGCGTGCCGAATCCGACGGCGGGCATACGGCCGCCACCGTGATTAAGCACTATCCTTGCGCTCCGAAAATCGGAAGGCTCAATCATGACGACACCTCCACACTATCTCGCGCCCAGCGACGAAGGACCGGCGCTTGAGCGCGTGTTGGCAACGCCAGGTCCATGAACAGAAAAAACGTCAACGTAATTGAGTCGGATGAGCGCTTCATAGCGAATCCCTTGCTAAAGAGTTCGTAGGTGCCGACTGCGTCTCGTTGTTTTTAGGTATGTGAAGTGCCGGCTCGCGTTGACGAACGCGACGTAGTCGTGACCGATCACGTGCTGATACATTGCATCGGCGTGCGCGTCGGTGCGCGTCGAAAACGAGTACACGGTCTGCAGATTGACTTGACGTCATTTCGGGTCCGAGCCGTACGGCGTGTTGCTGCCGTTGCCCACATGGCCGCCGTCTAAGTGTAGGCGATGCCCAGCCCAGGCGCAGGCCTCGGTGCGTATTTCCCGTTCAGCTCGAAATTGTCGAATCGCATGGTGCCGCTGATGTTCCCGTTGCTCCGGCTGAACGACGTCGTGCCCAGATACTGGCTGTGCGTATGGACCAAGCCGACCGCCGCAGAACCGAACGTGTAGTCCGAGCCCGCGCCGAACGTGCGCAGAACGTCGGCTCCCAACCGGAAGCCGCCCGTTTCAGCGCGTCATCACGCGAACACGCTCCACAGCGCGAGCGTCATTGCGAGACCGACCACCGACACGATCGTCTGCAGGATCGACCAGACAAACACCGTCTGTTTGAGCTGCAGCCCGAAATACTCGCGGACCATCCAAAAGCCCGCGTCGTTCACGTGACAGAAAAATACCGATCCAGCACCGATCGCCAGGGCCAGCAGCGAGTTGTGGGTCGCGCTCAGTCCCACGACGACCGGCGCGACGATGCCCGCCGTCGTAGTCGTTGCCACGGTCGCCGAGCCGGTCGCCTGACGCAGCGCCACCGCGACGAGCCACGCGAGCAGGATCAGCGGCAGATGCGTGCTGACCGCGATCTTGCCGATCGTCGAACTGATGCCAGCGACGACAAGCGTCTGCTTCAGGCCGCCGCCCGCGCCGATGGTGAGCAGCAGCGCGGCAATCGGCGGCAGGCTCTTGCGCAGAACGGCGCCCACGCGCTCGCGCGGCATACCTCGCGACCAGCCCAGCGCCACGATGGCGAACAGGACCGTAAGTCCGAGCGCGACCAGCGGTTCACCGAGAAAATCGAGCGTATCGAACAGAAGTGTTCGCGGTGCGAGCAGCAGTTTCGCGACCGTGCGTCCAAGCATCAGTGCAACGGGCAACAGAATCGTGATCAACGAGATCCCGAAGCCGGGCAGGTCCGTTTGCGCCGCTTCAGACCGGAACAGCTTGCCCATCTCTTCCGGTTCGGCCACGTGCATCCGTTTCGACAGCGCGATGCCGTAAAGCGGACCGGCTAGGATGACCGCCGGAATCGCGACGATCAGGCCGAGGCCGAGCGTGATGCCGAGATCCGCGTGCAGCGCACTGACCGCGATCAGCGGGCCCGGATGCGGCGGAAGCAGCGCATGCAGCGTCGTCATGCCGGCGAGCGCGGGGATCGCGATGCGCAGGATCGGCTGCTGCGAGCGGCGCGCCATCACGAAGATGATCGGCACCATCATCACGAGGCCCACCTCGAAAAACAGCGGCATGCCGATGATGATCGCGACGAGCGCCATCATCCACGGCAAGCGGCTCGGCGTCGAATGTTCGAGGATCGTCGATACGAGCCTGTCGGCTGCGCCGGAATCGGCCATCAGCGCGCCGAGCATTGCCCCGAGCGCGATGATGATGCCGACATCGCCGAGCAGCGCGCCCGCCCCTTTGCTGAACGCGCCCGCCACGGCGTCGAGCGGCAGCCCCGCCGTGAACCCCGCGGCGAACGTACCGACCAGGATCGACAGGAACGGCGCGATCTTCAGCGCGCTGATGAAGACGATGATCAGTGCGAGTCCAAGCACGCACGAAAGAATGAGCCGCGTGTCGTGCGATGACCACGGCGTGAAAGGTGTCGTCAGATGCACGGGGGTCCCTTTGTCAAAGTTGAAGATCGGTCGCGGCGGTCGATGCGTTCGATGGGTTCCTTCGCTCGCGCGTCGTGCTTCGCCTGCCGCGAAGTCGACGTTGATTGTAGCGAACGCTGAATAATCACGAAGAAATCGGCTGTATCCGCCAGCACTGGACGGCCATGTAGCTCCCTGGAACGACTGCAACCTCTACGGGACAACCCGGATTGCTTCGATATCTTTGCTCGCATATCTTTCTACATCATACGTATGACCTAGAGAGAAAACCGTGGCAACACTACACCGGCAGGTTCTCAACCAGATGGGCGAGCAGATTTGCGCAGGCAAATTTGCACCGGGCGACATCCTGCCCGCCGAACCCGTGCTCGCGGAGCAGATGAACGTGAGCCGGATCACCATCCGCGAAACGATGAAATCGCTCTCCGCCAAAGGCATGCTTCAGGTGCGCCGCCGCCACGGCACGATCGTGCTTCCGCGTTCGCAATGGCAGCTATTCGACCCGGACGTGATCACCTGGCGCGCGCGGGCGGGCGCCATCGACGACGACCTGATTCAGGACTTGATGGAACTCCGTCTGATCATCGAGCCGAACGCCGCCAGGCTTGCGGCGAAGCGCGCGACGGCAGAAGACCGCATCGCCGTGCGGCGCGCCTTCAAGGCGATGGAACGCGCCGTCGCTGGCCACGGCGAGTACGTGCCCGCCGATCTGGCGTTTCACGGCGCGATCCTGACCGCTTGTCACAACCAGTTCGTGCAGCAGATGCAAAACGCGCTTTCGGCAATTTTGCGCACCAGCTTCGAACTCAGCTCGGAGATCGCCGGTGGCCCGGCGCGCTCGCTGCCGATGCACGAAGCGTTATGCGTCGCGATCGAGCAAGGCGATCCGGCTGCGGCCGAGCAAGCGGTCCTCACGCTCATCCAGCGCGCGGAGAAGGATTTCGAGGACCGCGCCGCGTTGACCCGGACGGTCAACGACAAGCCCGTCTGACATACCGATCAGCAGGACATCATCGCGGCCGCGTACCCGGCCGCGACGGGCGCACGCACGCCTATTTCTCGAGCATCCGCAAATGGAAAAGCACATGACACAGTTATTCGATTTGAGCGGCCGCACCGCGCTCGTCACAGGTTCAGCGCGCGGCATCGGCTTTGCGCTTGCCGAAGGGCTGGCGACCGCTGGCGCAACCGTGATCCTGAACGGTACGCGCTCCGATACCGTTGCCGAGGCGGCCGGCCGGCTCGAAAGCAAGGCTTTCAAAGCGCTGGGCCGCGCATTCGACGTGACCGACGAACACGCCGTCGCCGACGCCTTTGCGCAATGGGACAAGGACGGCGTGCAGGTCGACATCGTCGTGAACAATGCGGGTATTCAGTTCCGCAAGCCGCTCGTCGAACTCGAACTCGCCGACTGGCAGCGCGTGATCGACACCAACCTGACGAGCGCGTTCATCGTCGCGAAAGAAGCGGCGCGACGCATGATTGCGCGCGGCACGGGCGGGAAGATCATCAACATCGGTTCGCTCACGAGCGAGTCGGCACGCGCAACGGTTGGTGCCTACACGGCGGCCAAGGGCGGCATCAAGATGCTGACCCGCGCGATGAGCGCCGAGTGGGCCGCGTCGAACATTCAGGCGAACGCGATCGGTCCCGGCTACATCCTCACTGACATGAACAAGCCGCTCGTTGAAAACGCGGCCTTCGATGCGTGGGTGAAGAGCAGCAACCCCTCGCAGCGCTGGGGAAGGCCGGAGGAGCTCGTTGGCACGGCGGTGTATCTGTCGTCGCCGGCATCGAGCTACGTGAACGGTCAGATCATTTACGTGGACGGCGGCTGGCTCGCCGTGCTCTGAACTCAATTTCTCGACGGGAATAACACACAACCAGAACGACTCCCGTCGTTCAACCCTCGTGCGCCCTGCGCACCCGGAGACATCATGGAAAGCGTCAAACCCGTAGCAACACAAAGGTGGTGGTATCTGATGCCCATCATCTTCATCACGTACAGCCTCGCCTACCTCGACCGCGCGAACTATGGTTTCGCAGCTGCAGCGGGCATCGACAAGGATCTGGGCATCACGCCCGGCATGTCGTCGCTGATCGGCTCCCTCTTCTTTCTCGGCTATTGCCTGTTTCAGGTGCCCGGCGCGATCTATGCGCAGCGCAACAGCGTCAAGAAGCTTATCTTCTTCAGCCTGATTCTGTGGGGCCTGTGCGCCGCGGCAACCGGCATGGTCAGCAATATCCCGATGCTGATGACATTGCGATTCGTGCTCGGCGTGGTGGAAGCCGCCGTGATGCCGTCGATGCTGATGTACATCAGCCGATGGTTCACGCGCAGCGAGCGCTCGCGTGCGAACACGTTCCTGATTCTCGGAAATCCCGTGACGGTGCTGTGGATGTCGGTCGTGTCCGGCTATCTGGTGCACAGCTTCGGCTGGCGCGAGATGTTCATGATCGAAGGCCTGCCGGCGATCGCATGGGCAATCGTGTGGTGGTTCACGGTGAAGGACCGTCCCGCTGACGCACCGTGGATGACCGACGCCGAAAAGGCCGAACTCGATGCGCGCCTCAAGGCGGAGCAGGCACACATCGCGCCGGTGCGCGACTACAAGTCGGCGTTCCGTTCTTCGATCGTGCTCAAGTGCTGTGCGATTCACGCACTCTGGAGCATCGGCGTGTACGGTTTCATCATGTGGCTGCCGTCGATCCTGAAGCAGGCCTCGACAATCGATATCGTATCGGTCGGCTGGCTCGCCGCCGTACCGTATCTCGCCGCCATCATCCTGATGCTGCTGGCCTCGTGGCTTTCCGACAAGACCCGCAATCGCAAGCTCTTCGTCTGGCCGCTCCTGCTCATCGGGACCATTGCGTTCGTGGCGTCGTACCTGATTGGCGGGTCGCATTTCTGGATCTCGTTCGCGCTGCTGGTCGTGGCAGGCGCGGCGATGTATGCGCCGTATGGCCCGTTCTTCGCTCTCGTGCCGGAGTTGATTCCGAGCAACGTGCTCGGCGGCGCGATCGGCATCATCAACGCATGCGGCGCGCTGGGCGCATTCTGCGGTTCCTGGGTGGTCGGCTACCTGAACGGCGCGACCGGCAGCCCCGCTGCTTCGTACATGTTCATGGCGGCCGCACTGTTGCTCTCGGTCATTCTGATGATCACCGTGCCTGCGCATTCGAATCAGCGCGTGAAGGACGAGGGACCGCTCGCCGTTGGCCGCACGTGAAGCGAATTCGACCAACACCTTTGGCAGACTGAATATGGCAACCCTCATCACCGATGTAAAGGTCATTCTGACCGCGCCCGAAGGCATCAATCTGATCGTCGTGAAGGTGGAGACGAATCAGGACGGCCTGTACGGTCTCGGCTGCGCGACGTTCGCGTATCGGCATGTCGCGGTCAAGTGCCTCATCGAGGAATACCTGCGGCCACTTTTGATCGGACGCAATGCCGAGGCGATCGAAGAGCTCTGGCAACTGATGCACCAAAACGCCTACTGGCGCAATGGCCCGATCGAGAACAACGCCATTTCTGGCGTCGACATGGCGCTGTGGGATATCAAAGGCAAGCTCGCGAACATGCCGCTCTATCAACTCTTCGGCGGCAAGTGCCGCGAAGGCGTGCCGATCTACCGTCACGCCGACGGCCGGGACCTCAACGAACTGTGCGAAAACATCCAGCGGTACCGCGAACAGGGCATCACGCATATCCGCTGCCAAAGCGGCGGATATGGCGGAGGCGTCTACGGCAAGGCGCCCGCGGGGGCTCCTCAGGGCGCCCCTGACGGCGTGTACCTGGACAGCCGCAAATACATGCGCGAGACGCTCAAGCTCTTTGACGGCATCCGCAACAAGGTCGGCTTCGACGTCGCGCTGTGCCACGACGTGCATGAGCGGCTAAAGCCTGTCGAAGCGATCCGGTTTGCGTGCGAACTGGAACAATACGACCTTTTCTTTCTGGAAGATGCCATCGCGCTCGAAGAAGGCGAATGGATGCGTCAGCTGAGAGCGAAGACAACCACCCCCCTGGCGCAGGGGGAGCTCTTCAACAATCCATCTGAATGGCGCTTCCTGATCACCGAGCGGCTGATCGATTTCATTCGCGTTCACCTGAGCCAGATCGGCGGCATCACGGCCGGGCGCAAGCTGCAGATTTTCGCGGAGCAGTTCGGCGTGAGGACCGCCTGGCACGGCCCCGGCGACATGTCGCCGCTTGCGCACGCGGCGAACATTCACATCGATCTGGCGTCGCGCAATTTCGGCGTCCAGGAGTGGTCGGGGACGGAGCCGCCGAACTTCGTGATCCAGCAGTTGAAGGGCCCGAAGGCTGTGTTGCTCGATGTGTTCCCTGGTCTGCCCGAATTCCGCAACGGACACGTCTATGCGAACGACAAGCCCGGACTCGGCGTGGACATCGACGAGGCCGAGGCAGCGAAATATCCGTGTGAGAACACCACGACGACGTGGACGCAGACACGGTTGAAGGATGGAACGCTGCAAACACCGTGAGAGTGAAGCCCCGGCTATCAACTATGGTGTCCCATTCCTGCAGTAGGCCGCAAAACCGGGGCGTTCCCCCAGCCGTTCGAAATAATTCGATACCGCGGGGAAATGGGGATGTTCGAAGGGCGTGCTGAACCAGCGATTCACTGACAGTCCCACCGGAATGTCGGCGAGCGAGAATTGCTCCCCGGCGACGAAGGCACCCGTCGTCTCAAGCCGGCTATTCAGTATGCGCATGTGCCTGCCCCAGTTTCCGAGCGACTCGGCAATCTGGTTCGCGTCCACGTGGGCGGGCGACTTCCTGACCAGGCCCAGAAATGCGTAGCTCCATGACCGGTTCAGGTCGGTTGCCTGCCAGTCCATCCACTGATCGATCGGCGCCCGCACCACCGGGTCGGCGGGATACAACGCCTGGCCGCCATAGCGGGAAGCCAGATAGCGAATAATCGAGTTCGACTCCCAAAGCACGAAGTCTCCGTCCTTGATGACGGGTACCAGCCCATTGGGATTCAACGAAAGGAATTCAGGCGTATCGGTTGGTCTGAAGCCCGTTCCCCAATCCTCCCGCTCAAAGGGAAGGTGCAGTTCGGCACACGCCCAGAGCACTTTGCGGACGTTGATGGACGACGCTTTTCCGAGGATCTTCAGCATGCGAGGCCGTTGTGAAAGTCGACCCGGCGAGTCTAAACATGCAAAGCGGTCGGGGCAATACACAGTTCGGTGCTCGGAGCGCCTGGGTGAAAGCTTTCACCCGTTCAAGCAGCTGCACGTCAACGGCGGCGAGGCTGCGCGGCGGGAGATCCCCCGCCGCCGCATCCCTAGCCCTGGATGCCAGCCCGACGCGCCGCCTCCTGGACACCGCGCACCGCGGCAGCGGTGACGACACCTGTTACCAACAGGCCCACCACGCCGAGCAGGATCGCGTCGATGCGGCCCAGGGTAGTCGTGGGAACCACGTCGCCGTACCCGATGGTGAGCGCCGTGATCGTGCAGAAGTAAAGCGTCTGTCCAAGGGACGATGGCGCACGGTTCGCTGCTTCGATCGGTCCACCCGCGTAATACATGCCGACCGAAAGCAGGACGAAAATCGCCAGCAGCCCGGCGAGGATCGCTCGCAGATACCAGATGGTCCTCGCAAATTCCTCGAACACGTGGCGAGCCTGCAAGGGGCGGTCCGCGGCTTTCCTGGCATTGTCCATGATGGAACCTCTCGCAATCTCGTGAAAGAGCCTGCAAACATGTCTGGTCCTGAAAGGATGCAGACAGAAGGCCGGCCAGCGTCACCTTCGGACGACGGACGGCGTATGGTCACAACCTTGAAGCGCATCTCGCCGCCACCGGGGGCGGGCTATCGGCTATCGCACACGGCCGGGCTGATCGAGAAGCTGGAGCATCAGGCACGCATACAGGGTCACGGCAACGAAAAGGCCCATGCGCACCGCGAAGGCACTATAGACATCCTTGCCGGCCACACTGTCCTGAACCGACTGACCGAGCAGGATAATGAGGGTGACGAGGCTGTTCAGCCAGAAGCCGGGACGGTACCGCTGCGGCCTGACGGAATAGAGCTTGCGCGCCATCAGCAGGCCAAACAGCAACATCCACAGGAAGAACATCCATAGATGGGCGGAGAGCCTCAGTGCAAACCAGAACACGATTGCCAGCAAGCCGCCGAACAGCGTGGACCCGAGAAGTTCGCGTGCCGCGCCGCGAGCCGACGTCGTGCAGCTTTGCCGGCCAAGACTGACGGACTTCATGATGATCGGCATGTAGCTGGCGGGATCGGTCAGGGCGAGCAGAAAGGCGGGCATCACCACCAGTGCGGCACGTAATGCGATCCGGCCGGCCTCGGCATCGGGCACGGCCGGGGCAGCAGGCTGTGCGCGGCCCCTCGCGGGTTCGGGAAACAGCCAGTGGCTGACAGCCAGCACCACCACGGCAAGCAGAAGCCCTTTGACGAGGGCGCCCACGACCGTGACGGCCAGTTGATAATCGGCGGTGCCTGCTGCGGAGATCATCGTGAGCCCGGCCACCAGAAAGGTAGCGATCAGATTGTTTCCTCCGCGCAGACCATAGCGGAAAGCAAGGAAAAGACCCAGACCGATCAGCAGCACGCCAGAGGCAGGGTAGTGGCGCAGCAACGGGATGAGCAGCAGACCGGAGCCGGTGGTCAACATCACCACCAGCGCGAGGCCCAGCGCGGCCTTGAGCGACAGCGGCCGGTCGAGCGTGGCAAGCAGAAAGACGGCGAATACCGGGGCGACCACCGGAATCGGCAGGTCGAGACCGAAACTGGCCGCAAGGCACAGCGCGGTGCCGCTTGCGAGGCGCAGCGGACGCTGGCTGAGAGGGTCACGTTCCCTGAACATGGTCGCCATCAGTAGACGTAGGAAAGCCAGCTCATCAGACGCAGGAACACGCGGCCCGGCAGGTTGAGCGGATTGCCCGGCCTCGGAAACGCCATGACTTCCGCCTGCCCGCCAATACGGATGCCGCGAAGCGAGGGCGCCGCACCCGGCGCAAACTCGACGATCACCGGGAAACGTTGCGCCGGACGCAGCCAGTCGCGGCTGTTCTGGACGGTCGGCAGACCGCCGGGCGGCGTGCTCTGGCCGTCGCTGACGCCATACCCCACGCTGCGAACGCGTCCTTCGAATATCTCGCCCGGCAGCGCGTCAAGCACGATGCCGACCGGCGTGCCAGGCTCGACATGCCCCAGGTTGTTTTCGGTCATATCCGCGCTCACCCAGACATCGCTCATCGAAATCAACGTCATGACGGCTGCGCCGGCAGCGGCGAACTGGCCGACGTCGGTGCGCAGATCGGTGATCAGGCCGGCCGAGCGCGCGCGTATCCGCGTATTGGCCAGGTCCAGTTCCGCCTTTTTCACAGCGGCGGAGGCGCTGCGCAACTGCGCGTTGTCCGCATCGCCGCCACCTTGCTGTTCGCGCGCGCGCTCCACCTCGGCGCGGGCGGCGGCGACCTGACTCACGGCCTGTTCGTGGGTGGCGCGGGCCACCTCGAGGCGGCGCAGCGACACGGTACCCTCGTCTTCGCGGTACAGCCTCTCCAGACGCTCGCTATCCTGACGCGCCTTGACCTCGTTTGCGATGGCGGCGCGCAACGATGCCCGCGCCGAATCGATGCCTGCCGTGCTCGCGCCTATCTGACGGCGTATCGAATCGAGGTCGGCACGTGCACGGTCGAGCGTGATCTGGTACTGCAGCGGATCCACTTCGAACAGGACGGCACCGGCCTTCACTTGCTGATTGTCGTGCACGAGCACCCGGATCACCTGCCCCGACACTTCCGGGGCCACCGCGACCACGAATGCCTGCACCCGCGCCTGCTGGGTGTATGGCGTGAACCGGTCGGCGAGCAGGTACCAGACGAGGCTCACTACGATCACCACGACGACCCACTTGACCCCCTTGCCTGCCGGATCGGCGGCGGGCGCTGGCGTGTCGGGCGGCGTCGTTGCCGGAGGTTTCGGTGCCTCACTCATCGGGATTTCCCTCCGGCAACGCCTGGCGTGTCGTCACGGACGGCGGCTTCGAATCGTTCAGCAGATCGCCCCAGTTGGTGCGTTGCTCCATCTGTTCACGGGTCGCCGCGTCGACGAGCGGCTCGCCGGTGTGCCAGCCGCCGCCGAGGGCCGCGTAAAGGGTAATCAGGCTGGACACGGCATTGCCGCGGTTCACCACGTAAGCGTCCTGCTGGGAGGAGAGCGCACGCTGCGCATCCAGTACCCGCTGGAAGTCCGAGTATCCCTCGCGATAGATCGTGTTGGCGAGCGTCAGCGAGCGCAGCGCGGCGAGTTCCGCGTCGCGCAGGATACTTTCGCGCTGCAGTGCCGAGACGAGACTCGTGGCGGCATCGTCAGCCTCGCGCGCGGCCTCGCGCACGGCATTCTGGTAGGCGACGATCAGCTGCTGCAGACGCGCGTCCTGTACCCGCACGTTGTTCGTAATCCTGCCATGGTCGAACACGTTCCAGCTCACGGTGGGACCGCCGACGAGCGCCAGCGTGCTGGGCGCGCCCGCCACCGAAGTGGCGGTCCAGACCAGGCTGCCAAGAAGGGTCACGGAAGGATAGAGATCGGCCTCGGCCACGCCGATCAGCGCCGACTGGGCAGCAACGTTCAGTTCGGCCGCGCGAACGTCCGGACGGCGCAGCAGCAGGTCGGCGGGCACGTCCTGCAGCACCGCGCGGTCGACGAGCGGGATCATGCCTTCCTTGCCCGGCTGCGCCTCCAGTTCGGGCAGCGGACCTGGCGGGCGGCCGATCAGGGCGGACAGCGCATGGCGGGAAAGCACGATCTGGCTCTCGAAATTGGGAATCGTGGCGAGCGTGCCCAGATACTGTGTCTTCGCCTGCTGCAGATCCAGCTCATCGCTCTCGCCGCTCTTGAACAGACGCTGGGTGATCTCGAAGCTGCGCTTTTGCAGCTTGGCGTTGTCGCGGGCGATGCGCAGGCGCGCTTCGGCCGTGCGCAGGGCGTAGTAGGTGTTGGCCACCTGGGCGTGCAGCAGCACCAGCACATCGTCATGGTTGGCTTTGGCGGCAAAATAGGCGGCATCGGCCGACTCGATCGCGCGGCTGAAACGCCCCCAGAAATCGAGTTCCCAGCCGACGCTGAAGCCCGCGCTGTATTGCAGGAATCCGCCCGAATGGGGGCGGTTTCCGCCGGAGCGCTTTTCATCGCCGTACAGAACTTCACCGGTGATCTGCTGCACTTGCGGGTAGCGCCCGCTCAGCGCAATGCCCAGTTGAGCGCGCGCCTCCACCACGCGCAGCCCGGCGATTCTCAGGTCGGCGTTGTGGGCGTCGGCTTCGGCAATCAGACGCTCGAGATTCTGGTCCTCGAATACCTGCCACCACTGCCGGGCGTCGGGCTGTACGCCCTGGGCGGTGACCTGCGCGATGGGCGGGCTGCTCCAGTGTTCGGTCCAGGCCTCGCGCTGGGGATGAAAGTCGGGCCCGAGCTGGACGCAGCCACCGACGCACGCCGCGCCGATCAGCAGCAGGCGTTCGGGGCGGGCGAAGCGCGGCACGGCACGGCCCTCGCGGTATCAGGACTGCTTTTGCTCTTGCGTCACCTCCGCTTTCGGCTGGTCCTCCACCCATCGCCAGAACAGTTGATAGCCGACTGCAAGCGCCACCGGACCAATGAACAGCCCGATCACGCCGCCGGTGACCATGCCGCCCAGCGCGCCGATCAGCACGACCGGCATCGGCACGTCGACGCCGCGGCCCAGCAGCAAGGGCTTGAGTACGTTATCGGCGAGTCCCGCAACGAAGACGTAGATCGAGAAGACGATCGTCGCCGCGCTGACACCTTCGGTGGCAATGACAAAGGCGATTACCGGAATCGTGATCAGCGTGGCGGGCAATTGCATGATCCCGAGCAACAGGACCAGGAACGCCAGTACGCCAGCGGCGGGAACACCCATCACGACAAAAGCAACGCCTACCAGCAGCATCTGGATGAACGCGATACCCACCACGCCTTGCGCCACCGCGCGGATGGTCGCGGTACACAGTTCGGTGATCGCCGGGCCGTTCTCGGGGCCCGAAATGCGCGAAGCGATCTGCACTGCGCTGCGATGCCCCGCTTCCCCGTAAGCCATGAAAATTCCCGCGACGATCACGGCAACGAAGAAGAGCAGCAGCCCCGCGCCGAGGCTCGTGACCGTCCCCAGCAGCACGACACCGACCCCCTTCAACTGAGGGGCGAACTTCATCACGAGACCGGTCAGGTCGGTGGCGGCCTGCATCCAGAATTCGTACAGCCGCTTGCCCACCAGCGGCCAGGCCGCTACCGACTCGGCCGGCGGCGGAATCTGGAAGGTGCCGCTCTTCGCGATGTCAATCGCACGCTCCAGCGAGGCGGCCATCGCGTTGCCCAGCAGCCACGTCGGCACGAGGACGATGATGAAGGTAACCAGAACGATCAATGTCGCGGCATGGCCGTCCTTTTTGAGCACCCCGCGCCTGAGTCTGACCTGCAGGGGATAGAGCGTGATCGCCAGGATCAGGGACCAGACCATCAGGTTGAGGAACGGGTAGAAGATCCGGAAGCAGAAAATCACCAGAACCGCTATCAGCCCGGCGCGGATCAGTACATCTAGCAGCCCGCGGGAGAGCGCCTTTTCGGAAGTGAGCGTCGGCAACATCGATTGCCTCCTTGCAGGTCAGTGGCAGGTGTTGGAGCCATATACCAAACTTGCAGTCAAACGTATCGAGCCGCCACGATGCGACGAATCCGTCTCCATCGACGATGCAGATATTCGACGCCCCGTCATGACGCCCGGGATGCAGCGTTGCCGACGATACCCGGCTTCGCGCTGTCCGGATGCAGCGCGTGCGCATGCTTGACGAACTGTGGCTCGGCCGCGCAGACCAGCAAGGTCTCGCGCGGCTCCGGATCGCGGAAGAAGGTGACGAAAGACCGGGGATTCCCCACGCGCAATGCGACATCCATCCGCGAATCGTCCTTGAAGCCTCCGACGCGGGGACCCTGCCCCCGCACGCTGAACGATGCTCAAGCCTTCTGAGGTTGGTGTCGTGCACGATGGCTTCGCGGGTTCGCGCAATCGCACTGGCGATCCCGTAGTGAGTAGCGCCCTTGCCGTAGAAGCGGTTGCGTCCCCGGGACGCTGCAGCGTGGGCGAGGTCAAGCACGCGCCTTTCGGCCCGCGCTCGCGCGACATCGGCGACGACGATCTTCGCGCCCGGGATCGACACGGCTGCACAACGAGCCGCCGATCCGCCAACCGGTCCAGCGCCGACGATGACGATCTTGGGTTGCCGCATGGCGTGCTCCCGTCGTGCCCGGACAGTCGAACACCTGCTCCAGGCGCCAGTCCGTCCACCCAGCCAATGTGGTTCGATGAATCAGGTGCAGGTCACCATTCTTTTTCGAAGAAGAGGCGAACTTGATGCCCGCCGCTCGGCGAAACGACTGCAAAAAGGCTCGGGCGCCGTGTTGACGAGGATTGAGGCGCATACGGGCCGTTCACATCGGGCCGAACGGGACAAAAGTACGTCAGTTCTAGAATATGACTAGCGCGCGCCGGCAGGTATTGGACTTTGGTCCAATGTCACGGGGAGCGGCAGTCGACCAGCCACGGAATCGCGCGTGTTTTCTCCGACGGAGTGCGCGTACTGCCTTCGCGGCGGCAGCGCATGCTGGCGCGATACCGCGCCGGGGAGGCGCACCGTCGCGCCGGATTCTTCTCACCCAAGCCGACGTGGGTGCCAACCCCAGGCGTTTGTGGGTCCGGCCGCTGTTGTTGCGATAGCCGGGCCTCGCGGGGCTGGCCTCGTTGCAGAGTTGCTCATACGAGCACTCCGATTCTGCCGGACGCGAATGTGGGCCAGGACTATGGCTGAAATCGGAGTTGAACATCCTGAAGATATCGAATGTCACCGGAGTCGAGCCGGAGGCGAAACGGTGGCCGGCCAGTCGGAAGAATGAAGTGGCTGCGTCCATGCCAGAGCCGGCGCGTGAAGGCCGGTCGGCAAGTGAACCGAGAGGACCGATCGCACTTGAAATCCTCGCGAAGTGACATATGCTGCTGCCATGATCTACGCTTGTCCGCTTTGCGTAGCAAGTTCCAGACAGAGAGGCCGCCGACAGGCGCAACGCGGCCCGACAGGTCCCGACAAGCGCCGATGCAGCGCACCCGTCACACTCCACACTCGCTGGGATGACGCCGCATGTTCAGGAGACGTTGTCATGGGCAAGCACCCCGCTTCCGGCGCGTCGCAACAGACTTCCCTCAGCCCCGACGAACTTCGACTGATCGATGCCTGGTGGCGCGCGTGCAACTACCTCTCGGTCGGCATGATCTATCTGATCGACAACCCCTTGCTGAAGGAACCGCTGAAGGCCGATCACGTGAAGCAGCGCCTGCTCGGCCATTGGGGCGCGAGTCCGGCGCTCTCGTTCGTCTGGGCGCACTTGAACCGTGTGATCAAGCGCGACGACCTGGATGTGATCTTCATGGCCGGCCCCGGACACGGAGCCCCCGGCGTGCTCGGCCCCGCCTATCTGGAAGGCACCTATTCGGAGGTGTATCCGGACAAGAGCGAAGACGCCGAGGGCATGCAGAAATTCTTCAAACAATTCTCCTTTCCCGGCCACATCGGCTCGCATGTCACGCCGGAGACGCCCGGTTCGATCCACGAAGGCGGCGAACTGGGCTACAGCCTGTCGCATGCGTACGGCGCCGCGCTCGATAACCCCGACCTCATCGTCGCATGCGTGATCGGCGACGGCGAAGCAGAGACGGGGCCGCTTGCCACGGCCTGGCATTCGAACAAATTCCTCAACCCTGCCCGCGACGGCACCGTTCTGCCGATTCTCAACCTGAACGGGTACAAGATCGCCAACCCGACCATCCTCGCGCGCATCAGCCACCGGGAACTCGAGGCGCTGTTCGAGGGCTATGGTTACACGCCCTATTTTGTCGAGGGATCGGACCATGCAGAGATGCACGAGAAGATGGCCGCCACGCTCGACACCATCATCGCGGAGATCCGCACGATTCACGAAACGGCTCGCGCGGGCGGCCAGCCCGAGCGGCCGCGCTGGCCGATGATCGTGCTGCGCACGCCCAAAGGGTGGACGGGACCCAAGGAGGTCAAGGGCCACAAGGCCGAGGGTTCGTGGCGTTCGCATCAGGTGCCGTTTTCCGACGTGCGCAACAGTCCCGCAAACCTCGAGCTTCTGGAAAGCTGGCTGCACAGTTACAAGCCCGAGGAACTGTTCGATGCCGGCGGGCGGCTGATCCCGGAACTGCGAGCCCTCGCGCCGGCGGGACCACGGCGCATCAGCGCCAATCCGCATGCCAATGGCGGCGTGTTGCGCCGGGAATTGAAGCTGCCCGATTTCCGGGCCTACGCGGTCGACGTTGCTCACGCAGGCCAGGTGCTGCATGAGAATACCCGGCCGCTCGGGGAATTCCTGCGCGACACCATGCGCGAGAACATGAGTACCTTTCGCGTGTTCGGCCCCGACGAGACGGCTTCCAACCGGTTGCAATCCATCTACGAGGTCAGCAAGAAGGTCTGGATGGCCGATCTGCTGCCCGAGGACGAGGACGGCGGAGAACTGTCCCGCGACGGCCGGGTGATGGAGATGCTCTCGGAGCATACGCTGGTGGGATGGCTCGAGGGCTACCTGCTTTCGGGGCGGCATGGCTTTTTCCACACCTACGAGGCATTCGCACACGTCGTGGATTCGATGTTCAACCAGCATGCGAAATGGCTGGACATCTGCAAGAACCATGTGCCGTGGCGCGCGTCAGTGTCGTCGCAGAACATCCTGCTGTCGTCGACGGTGTGGCGGCAGGATCACAACGGCTTCTCGCATCAGGACCCGGGCTTCATCGACCTCGTCACGAACAAGAGCCCGTCGGTCACGCGTGTCTACCTTCCGCCTGACGCGAATACGCTGCTCGTGGTGGCCGACGAATGCTTGCGCTCGACCGACTGCATCAACATCATCGTGGCGGACAAGCAGAAGCACCTGCAGTTCACTACCATGGACGAAGCCATCGTGCACTGCGCGAAGGGTGTGGGCGTTTGGCGGCGCGCGAGCAACGACGAGGGCGAGGAACCGGACGTCGTCATGGCGTCGTGTGGCGATGTCGCGACTCAGGAAGCGCTGGCGGCAACGGCCATTCTGCGCGAGCGGCTGCCCGAACTCAGACTGCGCTTCGTGAACGTGGTGGACCTCTTCAGGATGCAACCCGCGAGCGAGCATCCGCACGGCTCGACCGAACGCGAGTTCGACAGCCTGTTCACGGCGGACAAGCCGGTGATCTTCAATTTCCACGGTTACCCGTGGTTGATCCACAAGCTCGCCTATCGCTTCCGCAACCACGAGAATCTGCACGTACGCGGTTACAAGGAGAAGGGCAACATCAACACGCCGCTCGAACTCGCGATCCTCAATCAGGTCGATCGCTTCAATCTGGTCATCGATGTTCTGGACCGCGTGCCGCGGCTACAGGGCAGAACCGCGCATCTCAGGGAAGACATGAAGAACGCCATCATCAGTCACCTGAACTACGCGCACACGTACGGCATCGACCGCGCCGAGATCACCGACTGGGTGTGGCCTGACTGACCGCCCCCGAGGGAAAAGACCATGGCCGCCGCCCCGACCGCCAACGCATTTCGCAGCGCCGAACCCGCGCGAAGCGGACTGGATGCCGACGCATTGCAGCGCGACGTCATCGACAACCTCATCTGCCTGCAGGCCCGCTATCCGGCCATCGCCACCCCGCACGACTGGTACATGGCACTTGCTTACAGCGTGCGCGACCGCATGCTGGCCCGCTGGGTGGCGACCGTTCAGGCCTATGCCGCACGCGAGGTGAGGGTCGCCTGCTATCTCTCCGCCGAGTTCCTGATCGGGCCGCAGCTCGGCAACAACATCGTCAATCTGGGCATCGAGGCCAATGCGCGCGCAGCCATGCAGGCGCTCGGGCAGGACCTCGACATGCTGCTCGCGCTGGAGGAAGAGCCGGGGCTTGGCAACGGCGGGCTCGGGCGGCTCGCCGCCTGTTACATGGACTCGCTCGCCACACTCGAAACACCGGCGATCGGCTACGGCATCCGCTATGAGTTCGGCATCTTCGATCAGGCGATCCGCGACGGCTGGCAGGAGGAAGTCACCGACAAGTGGCTGCAGAAGGGCAATCCGTGGGAAATCGTGCGCCCGGACGTGACGTTCTATGTGTCCTTCGGCGGACGCACGGAGAGCCAGACCGACGCGCAGGGCCACCTTCGCATGCGCTGGATACCGGCGAACAAGGTCAAGGGTGTGGCCTGCGATATCCCGACACTCGGCTTTCGCGTCAACACGTGCAACACCCTGAGGCTGTGGAAGAGCGAGGCGGTCGAGTCTTTTGACCTCCAGGACTTCAACGCCGGTGACTACTACCAGGCCGTGCAGGACAAGGTGATCTCCGAAACGCTCTCCAAAGTGCTCTACCCGAACGATGAGCCCGAAGCGGGCAAGCGCTTGCGCCTCGCGCAGCAATACTTCTTCGTTTCATGCTCGCTGCAGGACATGCTGCGTCTGCTCGACCTCAAGAGCGAACCGGTGGCGCGCTTCGCCGACATGTTCGCGGCGCAGCTGAACGACACCCATCCATCCATCGCTGTCGCCGAGCTGATGCGCCTTCTGGTGGACGAACGGCAACTGCCCTGGGACGACGCCTGGGACATCACCCGGCGCACACTCGCCTATACCAACCATACGCTGCTGCCCGAGGCACTCGAGACCTGGGGGCTGCCGCTTTTCCAAAGCCTTCTGCCGCGCCTGCTCGAAATCATCTACGAGATCAACCGCCGGTTTCTCGACGAAGTCCGGCAACGTCACGCCGGCGACAACGCGCGGGTCGCGCGGATGTCGCTGATCGACGAGCGCGGCGAGAAGCTCGTGCGCATGGCTCACCTGGCGACCATCGGCAGCCATGCGGTGAACGGCGTAGCCGCGCTGCATTCCACACTGCTCAAGCAGACCGTGATGCGAGATTTCGCCGAGCTGTGGCCCGAGCGCTTTTACAACGTTACCAACGGCGTCACGCCGCGCCGCTTCATGCTGCTATGCAATCCGCAACTCGCGCAGTTGCTGGACGAAACAGTCGGAGAGGATTGGGTCACCGACCTCACCCGGCTGAAGCGGCTCGAAGCGCATGCCGACGACGCAGCCTTCCAGGAGCGGTGGCGCCGGGTCAAACGCTCGAACAAGGAGGCCCTGGCAGCGCGCATCCGCAGCGCCACGGGCATCGTTGTCGACTCAGGCGCCCTGTTCGACATTCAGGTCAAGCGCATCCACGAGTACAAGCGACAGCACCTGAACGCGCTATTCATCATCAGCCTCTATCAGCGCCTGCGGAGCAATCCCCAACTGGCGCTCGCGCCGCGCTGCTTCGTGTTCGGCGGAAAGGCGGCGCCGGGCTATGCGATGGCCAAACTGATCATCCGCCTGATCAATGGCGTGGCCGAAGTCGTGAACAACGACTCCACAGTGAACGATCGACTGAAGGTGGTGTTCATTCCTGACTTCAACGTCAAGAATGCGCACTTCATCTACCCGGCGGCGGACCTCTCCGAACAGATCTCGACGGCCGGCAAGGAGGCATCGGGCACCGGGAACATGAAGTTCATGATGAACGGCGCGTTGACGATCGGAACACTGGATGGAGCCAACGTCGAGATCCGCGAGGAAGTTGGCGACGAGAATTTCTTTCTTTTCGGTCTGACCGCTGATCAGGTCGAGCGCGTGAGGCGAGAGGGCTATCGCCCGGCGGAGTACGCGAACGGAAATCCGGAGTTGCGTGATGTTTTGGCGCTGATCGCCGACGGGCACTTCTCACGCGGCGACCGCAGCATGTTCCGTCCGCTGGTCGAGAACCTGCTGCAAGCCGACCCGTTCCTCGTGCTGGCCGACTACGCCGACTACGCGGCCTGCCAGGAGCGCGTGAACGCCGCCTGGCAGGACCCGCGACGCTGGACTCGCATGTCCATTTTCAACACCGCACGCGCGGGCAAGTTCTCGTCCGACCGCGCGATCGGCGAGTATTGCGACCAGATCTGGAAAATCCGCCCTGTGAGGATTGCCCTTGACCGGCTTTGAGGCAGGTCCGGCTCGGGAGTATCCGGTCGGCCCCGGGTCGCGATTCCCGCCGGGCGCCACTGTGGTGCCCGAAGGCGTCAACTTTTGCGTCTTCGGCCGCCACGCCACACGGGTAGAGCTCCTCTTGTACCTGACCCCGGCGAGCCCTGAGCCGTTTCAGATCATCCCGCTCATACCTGAGCGCAACCAGACGTTTTTTTACTGGCATGTCCTGGTGGCGGGCTTGCCGCTGCACACCTGCTACACGTGGCGCCTGGACGGGCCGAAGGACACGGAACACTCGGGCTGCGCATTCGATCCAGGCAAGGAACTCCTCGATCCGTATGCCCGAGCCGTGTGCGACGACCTCTGGAAGCGGCCCGGTGCCGCCGAGCCATTCGAAACCGGGCATGCTTCGCTCCGTGCCATTGTGACGGAGCCTGTGTCCGTATGCGGTGCCCGGGTTTCCCGCGGGCTGGACGACGCTGTCATCTATGAACTGCACGTTGGCGGCTTTACCCGCGACCGGTCGAGCGGTGTGAGGCATCCCGGGACCTTTGCCGGTCTGATCGAGAAGATCCCCTACCTGAAAGGACTCGGCGTTACCCACGTCGAGCTTCTTCCCGTGATGGCCTTCGATGAGCAGGATGTTCTGCCCGCGGTGGCAGCACGAGGGCTGACGAACTACTGGGGTTACAGCACGCACAGCTACTACAGTCCGCATCCCCGCTATTGCGTCGACCCCGCGCGCGCTGCGCAGGAATTCCGCGCGCTCACGGACGCGCTGCACATCGCGGGCATCGGAGTGCTGCTCGACGTGGTCTTCAACCACACGTCGGAAGGCGACGCATCAGGGCCGGTGATCAATTTCAAGGGCCTGGCGAATGACATCTTCTATCATCTGGACGCTGGCGACCGGCGCCGCTACCGTGACTACACCGGTTGCGGAAACACCGTCAATTGCAATCATCCGCTGGTAACGGCATTCATTGTCCGATGCCTCGAATACTGGGTGGAAGAACTGGGCGTGGACGGCTTCCGGTTCGATCTGGCCAGCGTCTTTGCGCGCGATCAGCATGGCGATCTCATGAGCGATCCGCCGCTGCCCTGGGCAATGGAATCCTCCCGCATACTCTCTCGCGTGCCGCTGATCGCCGAAGCGTGGGATGCAGGTGGTCTCTATCACGTCGGGAGCTTCCCCGGGATGGCATGGGCAGAATGGAACGGGCGCTATCGGGATGTGATCCGCCGCTTTGTGCGCGGGGACCCCGGCATCGTCGGCGAGGTAGCCACCTGCATCGCAGGGAGCGCGGATCTTTACGCGGACGATGGGAGGCTGCCGGCCAACAGCATCAACTTCGTCACCTGCCACGACGGTTTCACGCTGAACGATCTCGTGAGCTACAACACGAAGCACAACGAGGCCAACGGCGAGGAGAATCGCGACGGCGCCAGCGACAACCTGTCATGGAACTGCGGTGCCGAAGGTGAGACGGGCGACCCCGACATTCTGCGCCTGCGTGGCCAGCAGGCCCGCAACCTGATGGCCGTCCTGTTTCTGAGCCAGGGTGTGCCCATGATCCTTGCTGGCGACGAAGTGCTGCGCAGCCAGCGCGGCAACAACAACTGCTATTGCCAGGACAGCGCGCTTTCCTGGTTCGACTGGCGCTTGCCAGAGGCGGGAGCGGACATGCTGCGTTTCGTGCGCGAGTTGATTGCGCTGCGCAAGCGCCACGCCAGTCTGCGCCGGCGACGTTTCCTCACTGGCCGGCCCTCGTCCGGCCAGATTCTGCCGGATGTCGCCTGGCACGGCGAACGCCTGAACGAGCCCTGCTGGCACGACCCCGGCGCCCGCCTGCTTGTCTTCACCCTCGGCGGTGAAGCATTCGAGGAGCCTGCGCTGCACGTCATTCTCAACATGCACGATTTTCCGCGGCAGGTCACGCTACCCGTGCTCGACGGGCGATGCTGGCGCCGCATCGTCGACACCGCGCTCGATAGTCCGCATGACATCACTCCAATTGCGCAGCAGGCTACGGCCGAATCCGGACTGTGCCGCGCCGAAGCGCGCAGCGTCGTCGTCCTCGAAGCGGCTTGAACGGGTGAGCGGTGACGTGTTTCGGTAGCGGACGTCGATCGACGAGTACCGGTCGAAGCATGCCCCGCGGCGATTCGCGACCCCAGCACGAAGGACGGCTCGTTGCGATGGTGGACAGCGAAACCGACGATCCGCCGGCAGTCGAGATCAGCCCGCGATTCGTGTTCTCGCGTTCGACGCACTATTGGCGATTCCACCTTCGACGAGTGATCATGTTGCCGCGCCTGACACCGCTCAGGCCGGGACGGGTTTGAACGAATAATGTTCGATCGCCGGGCCCCGCGCGACAATGACCGTGCTCTCCGGAATTTCTTCCCATGCGCCCTGCAGGTCGACGAGCGGCTCCGAGAGCACCATGAAGGCATCATCGCCCGCGGCCTTGATACGCGGGTTCTCGGGATACAGTTCGCATAGTTGACGAATCGACGTGCTGTGAAAGAGTGACCGTGATGCGCCCTCGCTCGAATAACGCACCGCGACGATCTGCTCGCCATCCGTCGCGCACACGGTCATGTTCAACGGATGCTCGACGCCGTGTCGCCGGCCGGTTTCCTCCACCAGCGCGACCATCCGCTCCAGCGCCTGCACTGGCGCGCTCTCGAGTCCGAACGTCAGCGCGAGAAAGAACATCACTTCCGAATCGGTGGAACCTTCGACTGATGCGAACAGATCGGGATCGATCGCCAGCATCAGGTCTCGCCTGACCTTCGGATAATCCCGAATCAGACCGTTGTGCACGAAGAGCCAGCGCCCGTAGCGAAACGGGTGGCAGTTGGTTTCCTGTGCAGGGGTATCGGTCGCCGCGCGTATATGAGCGACAAAGAGCGGCGCTTTCACGGCACGCGCGGCTTCACGCAGATTGCGGTCGCTCCAGGCGGGATGCAGGCATCGATAGCGAAACGGGATATCGGTCGGATTTCCGTACCAGCCGATGCCGAATCCGTCGCCATTGGTCGTCGTCTGCCCGAGACGCGAGTGCAGGCTCTGATCGATCAGCGAGTGCTGCGCACCGAACAGCACCGTCTCGAGCTGAATGGGGTTTCCGGTATAAGCCAGCCAGCGACACATGAGCCACCTCCTGATATGCACGTTCGCCTGCGCTACGACGACGACCGCATGCCTGCCGCTTATTGCAAGGTTTGGCGAACTGCCAGCGTACCACGCGACACATCGACCAGGCGGCCTTTCCCATCGGAATCGGCGGCCTTGCAAATGCATTTGTCTGCGGCACGGTGCACGCCCTCTTCTTTCAAACCTCCAGCGTTTCCATTCAACACACACGCTGTGGTCGCGGCGCCACCGTGGGATCGAACTCACACGTCGTCAACGCGGCGACATGCATGCAGGGTTGAGCCACGCCGCACTCAGGACAGGGATCGCGTACCGTATCTTCAGGGGAATCAGTCGTCGTAACCTCAATGCCGGGGCGCTCATGCATGCGCTGCGCGAAGCGGCGGCAATTGTCGGCTGAATATCTGCAGAACACGCATGCGCTCAATTCTCCTCCGCACATGATTTGGATCCGCCCGCCTGTACTGTGCGAGAGGTGGCGACTTCGCATCATCGGTATCCACGCCAATGGAAGTCGTCACACTCGCTCCGTCTGGCCGGGTGGCCAGTCGACGCGTACGACGAAACCGTGTCGGCGGGAACCAGGTCGTTGAGTTTCAGGGGCAACGAACTCAGCGCCGTTTGGCGCATAGACGGCGCTCGCCGTAGCTCCCGTCATCACTGGTCCGGGCAGCAACAGTTCAGCTCGTCAGGAACGTAGCGCCGATCGCTTTCACGTACGGTTCGCGCCCGTCACGCGGACGGTGTCGAGGCGCCTTACGCTGCGCGCAACGTCCCCTTGTACCGGCTGTACTCCTGCCCCCGGCTGTAGCTGCGATATAGCTCGCCGACCGTGCCTAAGGCGAAAGCCGGTTTTAGTTCGGCGCCCGGGAGCGCTTCTTGAATCCAGGCATAGGCGCTCATGCCTCGTTTGCCCGCGTGAACAGCTTCACACAGCGCGCCGATTGCCTTTTCGGGCGAGTAATCGGCCAGCGTGGTGAAACAATGCTCGAAGGGGTGCTGCTTCGAATCGGGTACTCGCAAGGCGGCCGACTTGTAGCTCACATTCTCTCCAACGCGACTAGACCTACACGCTTGTAGCAAAGTGATATGACAATCCTGCGTAGCCTCTCCTCTTGAAGTCATGAGGTTATTCGCAATGGGACATCGCAGCGCGTCCGGATTCCGCATGCCGACGACTTCCCCGACCCGTTGGCGTCGAGGCAGAGACGGCCGGTGCCTGCTGACAAGTTCGATGTCCCCTTGAACAAGGCGACGATTCAGAAGTTCATGGGGTGGAATATACGTGTTGACGAACGCGACCACGGCGTCGGAGTAAGCGGGCGCTACACAGGCGCAATCGGAAGGAGGAGCACTGCGAAACCCTTTGTACAGCCATGTACGCACGGGTGTGCAGTCACGTTCCGAGGTCCATGCAATAGATGCAACAGGTCCCTCGATTGCTCTGTGAATACCTCACGCCCCCAGCCAGTTCAGAATGAGTGGGTTATCGCGACTCGATGGCTTCGAGTTGCGCCTGCGCAATGGCGCCCGGGTTTCGGGACTGGTACGCGTCGAACAGCTGCGAGCATAACTGAGCAAGTGAAGCGAGGTCGACGGCCTGGTCTGCGTGTTCGACTTCTCCTGCATTGAGTACGTCATCGAGAACCGGAGCGAGACGGCGCAATCGCCGAAAGGTGGCGTCGTCAAGTTTCATCTTTGGACCTCCTGTCGTCAGCCTGAAGAGCGCGTCCTGAAGGGACCCGCACCAGTGCTTTGGCTACACCCGGCCGGTCTCGCCAGTCCGGCCTGCTCGCCAGGGCACAACGAAGTTTTAACGGTCCCGCCTTTGAGGGACGTATCAGATCGGGGCCCGTCCAGGTAGAGGCGGCGCTCGCATCCCGCGGTTCGCGGCTCGAACGCCGAAAAGAGTGACGGATTGCCCGCTTGAGCGCCGTCCACACCGCATGTTCAAGCCCGTCGCAACCTCTGGACGGCGCGTGGCATTCGTGGTGCGGCCCCGAGGCCCACCATTGCAACCCATGGTCTGCCTCACATCCTAAACCATCAGTTGAGAGGATGAATTACGGCAGTTACATTGTACCGTCACCGCACTGCACAATAAATCTGAGAAACCACATGAGATTTAGACTGCGATTGCCAGCAACGCATGGAATCGACAGCATCAGACGATGCGGCCACCGCGAACGATATCATCGCCAGATGACAACCAGCATAGCTCAATTTGTGCGTCGCACAAATGCATAATGGTTGTCAAAGCGCCGGGGGAGGGTTTACGCTTGGACGACTTCCCCACGAGACGACTATGGGCACGCCTGCTCTTCTGGACCGCTATGAACTGCTTGCCGCGTGGCATCGCCTCATTCCGCAGGCAGAACTTGCCGGGCGCGACCCATACGAGCTGGACGAACTCGGCGAAACGATACTGAATCCCTTCCCGTCAGCCAGACGCCAGATAGTGCTCACAGACGTCTACTGTCACCTGACCGAACATATCGGTCACCTTGCCGCCATGTCGGTGGCCGTTACGACCCCTTCATTTGGCATCAGGGTCCCGGATGTCGTATGGATGCCGTGCGACAGGTGGGAAAGTTTCGACCGCGACGACCCGGTGCCGTTCGTGCCCGACCTTTGCGTCGAGGTGCTGCTCGATAGCGACAGGATGCAGGACATCCACCGGAGGATCCTTGCGTATCTGGAAGGCGGCGCCCGCGAGGTGATCGTCGTCGGCCAGCGCGGGCAGGTCGAATATTGGGGAGCTCAGGGCCAGCGGCAAGCTTCGATGTTCGGGATAACGCTCTCGCTTGATCGCATGTACTTCGAAGAAGGCGGTGCGGCCGGACCAGCCTGAGTACGGGCTCAGGCGGCGAGGGGCCGCCCAAGAACGATACCGCCATGCTGTCATTCGCCGAGGCGTCCAGTGTATTGCCTCGACAGGCAAGTCCTTGAATACCCTGAAGCAGCGCGACGTGTGACGACGCGCATCACATATCACAACGCAGAACGATCAATGCGGGCGCACGACCGACTGGCTGCGCCAATAGTCGAAAAGCGTTTCCGGACTGTTGACCCCGCCGCCCGCACCACTCCTGTTCACACCGCCATACGGTACGCCGTGCGGAAACACGTTGTGCGCGTTGATCCAGCTGTTGCCCGCCACCATGCATTCCGCGACGCGCGACGCGCGCTTCAGATCAGCGCTCCACACGCTGTTGGCGAGGCCATAATCGGTCGCGTTCGCCATGTCGACGGCCTGCCGCTCATCCTTGAACGGCGCGAGGTAGGCAACCGGACCGAAGATTTCCTCGCGCGCGGCGATGTTGGAAAGGCTGCCCGCCATGAGAGCCGGCTTCACGTAGAAGCCGCCGCGGCCGGGCAGATCGAGCGCGCCGCCCGGCAGCAGCATGCGCGCGCCCTCCTCGCGGCCGCGCTCGAGGTAGCCAAGCACGCGAGCCTTTTGCTTTGCATTCACGACCGGCCCCATCTGCGATGCGCTGTCCATCTGATAGCCGACCGTGATCTGCTCCAGACAAGTCACGCTCGCGCTCACGAAGCGGTCGTAGATCCTCTCGTGCACCAGCCAGCGGGTCGCATCGCAGCAGACCTGTCCCGCGTGCGTCGTGATCGCGACGGCCAGCCGGCGAGCCGTCTCCTCGACATCGACGTCGTCGAACACCACCGCGGCACCCTTGCCACCCAGCTCCAGCTTGCACGGCGTGAGATTGTTGCCGCACGCGGCGCCGACGAGGCGTCCGACTTCCGGCGAGCCCGTAAATGAAAAGCGCTTGAGGCCGGGGTGCGCCGCCAGCGCCGCGCCTGCGCTCGGGCCGGTGCCGGTGACGACGTTGATGACGCCGTCGGGAAAGCCGATCTCGCGCGCGATGTGTGCCAGATAGAGCGCCGACAGCGGCGTGTCCTCTGCTGGCTTGATCACGACCGTGTTGCCCGCGGCAAGCGCCGGCGACACGCCCCATCCGATCAGGAGGAACGGGAAGTTCCAGGGAAAGATGAAGCCGCACGGACCCCATGCGTGCCGCATCGTCCAGGCGTCATGCCCGGACACCGGCAATGCGGTGCGCCGCTGCACGTGCAATGCCATGTTGTTGAAGTAGCGCAGCGTATCGACGCAAACCTGCACATCGTTCTGCGCCTGCGACACGATCTTGCCCGCATCCAGCGCCTCGATCTGCGCGATGATCGGCTTGCGCCGTTCGATCGCATCGGCGAGCCGATGGATCAGCACGGCGCGCTCGTTGGCGTGCAGCGCCGACCATGCCGGAAATGCCTTTGCCGCTGCCTGCACGGCAAGGTCGATATCCGGCGCCTGCATCGACACGACGTGAGCCAGGTGTTCGCCCGTGCCGGGGTCGAGCGTTGCGAAGGTGCCGCCATCGAGGGCATCGGTATCGCGGCCGCCGACCACGGCCTTCAAGGGCGAAGCAGCCAGGAAGTCGACTACTTCCGGAAGCAGGTTGAGGGGAGTCGATGCGTTCATGAATCTCTCGTTGAAGAAGGGAAAGGATGGCGGCCGCTGCCCCGGCGGCGCAGTCAGACGAAGGTGAGCTGCACGGAGCCGAACCCCGCGAAACTGCCGGCGACGGACTCGCCCGCCCTGACGCGGGTCAGGCCGGTGAACGTGCCGGTGGTGACGAACTGCCCTGCTCGCACGCCGTCGATCGCGCGAAAGTTGTTCACGAGCGCGACGACGGGGAGCATCGGATCGACCGTCGGATGGCCCCCCACTCTCCTCACGATCACCTCGCCTTCAACGGCGAGCGACACCTCGAGCGCCGACAGATCCAGCCCGCGCCAGTCACGCGGGCCGCTGCCCGCGACGAACGCTCCATTCGACACGCAGTCGGCCATACGGTGCAGCACAGGCGTGTCCGCGTAGCGCCTGAAACGCGAATCCACGACCTCGATGGCTGCGAACGGCGTGACCGCGCCGGCGATCTCGGCGGCGTCATAGGGGCGCGCTCTCGCCGGCAGATCGTGATCGAACCGGAAGGCGATTTCGACCTCGACCGCGAGCATCGGAACGAGCGCCGCGGGCACGCACGCGGGACTGTCAAAGACTCTCGACGCGAGCACCACGCCGCGCACGAACTCGCCTTCAGGCGACGTGGTGACTTTCCACCCGGAGACGCTCTCGCCGAGCAGCGCGACGGTCGCGTCCTGTATGGCGTGCGCTTCGGCGACGGTGACTGGCCGCAGATCGGCATCCAGTTCCTCGATCAGATCACCGCCCGTTCGCGCGCCGATCAGTCGCCGCGCCGCTCTCTGGATCGTATCCGGACTCATCGATATTCCCCGGTTGGCGGTACGCAACCGCCCGTCTGAATACATGCGCATGACGCCCTACCGGGTCATGGTGCGGATCGGCTTGCCGTCGAGGTAAGCCAGCGTGTTTTCGATCTGCTGCGCGTGGAACACGGCGAGCACCTCCTGCGTGCTGTAGCCGAGGTGAGGTGTCAACACGGCGTTGCGGCAGTGCGCGAGCGGGTGATTCACGGGCAGCGGCTCTTCTCGAAAGACATCGAGTGCCGCCACGATGCGCTTCGCTTCCACCGCTTCGATCAACGCGGCTTCGTCCACCAGATTCGCCCGCGATGTATTGACCAGAATCGCACCCGGCTTCATCTTCGCGAGTTCGTCGCGTCCGATCAGGCCCAGCGTACGCTCCGAGAGCACCAGATGCAGGCTCACGACATCGGACGTTGCAAGCAGTTCGTCCTTCGGGACAAAGGCCGCACCGGCGGCCGCGGCGCGCTCCGCGGTCATGTTCTCGCTCCAGGCCTGCACGTGCATGCCGAGCGCGTTGCCGAACTTCGCGAGACGCGTGCCGATCTTGCCCAGGCCGATCACGCCGAGCGTCTTGCCGTCAAGCAGCATGCCGGGCTTCGTTCCTCGCTGAAACGCGCCCGAGCGCGCGGCCGCAGAAGCGGCGGGAATGTCCCGCGCGGCCGCGAGCATCAGCGCGAGTGCCAGTTCGGCCGTGGATTCGGCGCCGGGACCGGAATCGGTGAGGCACACGGTGATGCCGCGATCCCGCATGAACGCCATGTCGACGAGGGCGGCCCGCGACCCGGTGAGCCCGAACATGCGCAGGCGTGGCAGGCGCCGGATCAACGACGCGGGAAACGGCGTGCGCTCGCGCATCGCGAGGATGATGTCGAACGGCGCGAGCCTGTCGGCGGCCTCATCTTCGCCTGCGAACGGGGCGCCGAAGAATTCGAGTGTCGCGCGAGCACCTAGCCGCGACCAGTCCGCGCTGGCTCGCGCAGCATCCTGCCAGTCGTCCAGCACGGCGACCCGGCAGGATGTCGTGTCGATCGTGTCGATGCCTTGGCTCATCGCCTGTTCCTCTTGTCGAAAACATGGTGTGCACTCCGCGCCTGATGGCCGGGCCGCGTGGACTTCGTTGCCGCTCTTACGGTTCATGCAGGGTCCGGTCGAACATGTCCATGATGTCGTGCCAAACGGCCTCCGCCGCTTCGGGGTGGTAGTCGTTGCGGGCCGCGAAGCAGAAACCGTGGTGAGTGCCCGGCACGACCTCGACGTTGTGCGCGACGCCGGCGTCCTGCAGCGCCCTCTTGAACTCCGGCACGACGCCCGCTGGCACGGACGGGTCGATCTCCGCGAACGCCGCGTAGACCTCGCCCTTGATCCTGCCTGCGATCAGATGCGGCGAATCCGGCTTGTCGGTGACCATGTTCACGCCGTAAAGCGACGCCACGGCGGCCACCCGGCTCAGCCGTGCCGCGGCGCTCACCACGAACGGCCCGCTCATGCAGTGGCCGATCGCACCCATTGGACCCGGGCTCACCTGGTCCTGCCCGTCGAGGAACGCGATCATCCCCGCGGTGTCATCGAACACATCCGCGTTGGTGAGGCTCGACATTGCGCCGCGAATCAGCACCGACATGGCCTCGTTGCGGCGCGGGACATCGAAGCGCAGCGTGCCGAGCCGGTAGTACAGGTCGGGCAGCAGGCAGTAGTAGCCGTGCTTCGCGATGCGCCGCGCCATGTTGCGCAACTCATCGCGAATGCCGGGCGCGTCCATGAACAGGATCACGGCCGGATACGGGCCCGCTTCGGACGGGCAGGCGGTAAACGCCGGAAGGCTGCCGTACTTCGTCGGAATGACGACTTCGCTTTCGATCATGACTTCTCCTCCTGGAACGGGGTGCAGGCAGCGGGTTTCAGCTGTCGAGGAGCTTGCGCGCGCCGGCCACCAGCACTTCGTTGATCCACGCGTACTTCATGAAGCTCTCGCGCGTGCGCTTGCCCGATTCGGCAATGCGCCGCGTGGCATCGGCCACGGCCGCCTTCACCTCCGGATGATCGGACTGCCCCGGATACCCCAGGTCCTGCGCGAGATCGAGCAGCCCGAAGCTCAGATAGTCGATGCCTTCGAGCGCCGCCAGATCGCCCGCGATCTCGAGCCCCGCGCGGCTTTCGATCATCAGGCAGATCGAGGCGGTCGAGTTGCACGCCTGCATGTAGGCGGTGCGGTCCGCGATGCGCTGCCCGTATTCCGGGCGCCCCGCGCCGAACGAGCGATTGCCGAGCGGCGCGAAATAGGTCGCGCTGATCACGCGTTGCGCCGAGTCCACCGACTCGATATGCGGCGCGACGATACCCTTCACGCCGCGATCCATGAACCGGGTGATGGTGGCAACCGAGATGTCCGGAACGCGCGCGATGGGCGTGAGTCCGTGGCGTTCCGACGCGATGCATGCCGCTTCGACATCGCGCCAGTCGAAGCAGCCGTGTTCGCCGTCGATGTAGATGAACTGGAGATCGGCGGCGCTCATCACTTCGATGATCGTCGGCGCTGCGAAAGTCAGGTGCACCCCGCGGATTTGCTGCCCGGACGCCGCGGCGTTCTTTACATGGTTCATTGTTCGGTTCCCGATAGGGTGGTGGTCAAACTGGCGTCGCTCTGGCTATCTGCACGAGCTTGGGAGGAAACTGGTCGGTGAGCTTGTCCACGAGCGGCGTGCAGACCTGCCGGAACGTCTCGATGTCGACGTTCAGGTTGACCTGCATCCCCTGCTTGCGCAGGAATTCGTATGCGTCGACTTCCTCCTTCTGCGTATGCGCGCGCAGGAAGTTGTCCGCATCGCTTGCGGCTGCCATGAAGGTCGTCTTTTCGGCGGGGCTCAGTCCGTCGAAAAACTTCGGGTTGGTCACCGAATAGCCGGTCGTGAGCACGTGGTCCGTTCTCGCGATGTATTTCTGAACCTCGTAGTACTTGTTCGACTTCACGACGGTCGGCGGCGTCTCCTGCCCATCCGCCACGCCCTGGCGCAACGCCAGATACAGTTCGCTCAGATCGACGGCGGCGGTGGTCGCGCCCATCGCCTGCACCATCGCGATATATGCCTTCGAGATCGGCACGCGCATCTTCAGCCCCTGCATGTCCTTGACCGAGCTGATCTGGCGCTTGCTGTTCGTGATGCACCGAAAGCCGAGATCGGTCCAGCCGATCAGCACGAAACCCTTGTCGCGGGCGCGCGTGCGCAGCTCGTCGCCGAAGGTGCCCGCGAACGCGCGGTAAGCCTGCGCACGCGTCTTCCACAGATACGGAGCATCGGTGATCGACACTTCCGGCACCCAGTTGGTCAGCCCCACGCCGATCACGCCGACTTCGAGCGCGCCGCTTCGCACCGCCTGACCGATGTCGCGCTCATTGCCCATTTGCGCATTGGGGTAGATCTGCACCTGGATCGCTCCGTTGCTCTTCGCTTCGATGGACTTCTTGAAACTCTCCGACCAGACGTTCCAGCCGTGCGCGGCCGGCGCGGTATGCGCGAGCCGGATGCGCCGCACCGGCGTCTGGGCGAGCACACGGGTGCCCGCGAACGGCAGCAGCGAGGCAGCGAGCGCAGAACCCGCGGCCGCGCGCATCAACGTGCGCCGTGTCGTATCCGGTTGGCTTACTCGAATTGGTTTGCCTTCGTGATTCACAGTCTTGTCTCCTTGCTTGCGCCCATCCTGGGTCGAGGTGGCCGCTTTCTCGTGTTGAAATCGCCTGTCAGGTCTTGAAGCCGAGCAGATTCGGCAGGAACGACGTGAGCCCCGGCACGTAGACCACGACGACCAGCCCGACGAGCAGCACCAGCAGATAGCAGAGCATCGGCTTCATCGCGCGTTCCACTTTCGCGCCGCAGATCGCGCAGGCCACGTACAGCGCAATGCCGATGGGCGGCAGGATCACGCCGATGCCGAAGGACTCCGCCATCACGATCCCGTAGTGCAACGGATTGATGCCGAGCTGGATCGCCACCGGCAACAGCAGCGGAGCGATGATGATGATGGTCACGAAGCTCTCGAGCAGCGAACCGAGCAGCACGGTAATGATCACGACCGCCGGCAGGAACGTAGCCGCCCCGAAGCTCGCGACCGTATTGGCGATGGCCGTCGTGACACCTTCGAGCGTGAGCGCCCAGGAAAATATGGTGGCGGCGCTCACGGTGAAAAAGATCATGCCGTTGAGCAGCGAAGCCTGGCCCAGCGTCTCCCAGAAGTTCTGCCGGTTGATCTTCTTGCCGCCCAGCCCGAGCGCCAGCGCATAGATCACGGCGAAGGTCGACACTTCCGTCGGCGTGCCGAAGCCGCCCGCGATTCCGCCGATGAGGATGACCGGCATCATCAGCGGAAGGATCGCGCGCTTGCCGGCGGCCCGCACCTCGGCGCGCGTGGCACGCGGCGTGGGCGCCCAGCCTGCGAACGATGCACGCACACGCACGAGAATCATCAGACAGATCGCGAGCGTCGCCGCGGGAATCAGGCCGGCCACGAACAGGGCCCCGGTCGATATCGACGTGGCCGAACCCATCAGGATGAGCGCGATGCTAGGCGGCACCGACTCCGACATCGCCGCGGAAGAAGCGAGCAGCGCCGCCCGCTCCTCGGCCGCGTAGCCGTGCTGCTGCAGCTTCTTGTTCATCGGCAGGCCGACCATCGCCATGTCAGCGGCCTTGGAGCCCGAGATGCAGGACGAGATATACACGCCGATGATCATCACCTGAAACAGCCCGCCCTTCTTGTGCCCGATCAGGCTGCCGACGAACTCCACGATGCGCAGCCCGACATCCGCACGGTCCATGATGAAGCCGGCGAGGATGAAGAACGGCAACGCGAGATAGATGAAGCCGCCCGAACCGCGCTGCGCATTCGCGACCGCCGACATCATGTCGGCCGAACCGATCGCCTGCACGCAGACAATGCCGATTACCGCGAGCACGAATCCCACCGGCACGCCGATCGCGATCAGGCCAAGGAACAGGACGAGCAGCAGCACGTAGAGAACTGGCGCGTGGAGGCCCAGGTAGGTCTTGAAGAGCAGGAACAGCAGCGTCGGCACCCAGACGATCGCGGTGGCGGCCAGCTTCGCGAGGTTGAGCCGCTTGAGCATCGAGAGGCTCGCATGTATCACGAATAGCGCCGAGCCGAAGGTGATGGGCAGGGTCATCCACGCGTACGGGATGCCGAGGAGGACGGTGGTTTCGTCGGCATTCGAGATCAGCAGCGGAATCGAATAGCCGCCGATGAGTAACGAGACGATGATGACGATCCATTCCGCCGCGCCCTGCAGGATCTCCTGCCAGACCCTGGGCGTCCGGTCGACCACCAGCATGATGGACAGAAACTGCCCGCGGCTGTAGGCCACCGCACCGCCCAGAAAGGCCGCCGTGACAAGGAAGAGCGGCGAGAGTTCGTCGACCCCCATCAACGCGGACGAGTGAAACCAGGAGCGCGCGATCGTGCTCGTGAAGATCAGGATGACCTGCATCACCAGCATGAGGTTGAGCGCGGTGAGGACGACGCGGTCCGCCGCCCTCACCCAGGCGGGCGTGCCGGCGCGGCACGATCCGGTCATCGGGCCGTGAATCTGCGTGTTTGCGGGTTGCATGCGCCGCCCCTACCCGACGTGCGGCGAGGCGCCGCGAAGTCCGGACAGCCGGATCGATTCCGCGCGAGGGCGGGAACGGTCCAAAGGCTTGCCCGGCGCCGGCATGACGGCGCCCACTGCCCGCGCGGGGCTGCCCGCAAGGGTCGCGATTCGGTTAGTGTTCAGCATTTCGTTGTCTCCTGCATGTTTCGGAGAGCCTCTTCGCCGGCTTCCTTGTTCTCATGTCCACGATAGTAATCGCGGCGCTTCACAAGGAAAAATCGATTGTTCGGTGGGGTAATAATCAAAATTTTCTATGATGAACGTCACGCTTGATCAACTGAAGGCATTTGAACGGGTCGTGCGGCTGGGCAGTTTCCACGCGGCCGCGCTCGACCTGCACCTGACGCAGCCAAGCGTGTCGGCGCGGGTGAAGGAGCTGGAGACGGCGCTGAACGTGCAGTTGTTCGTGCGGCAGGGACCGCGCATCCGGCTGACGGCGGAGGGTCACGCGCTGATCGAATTCGCCGACCGCACGCTCAATGCGGCGAGCGATCTGGTCGAACGCTTCCGCACGCGCGACCCGCTGATGGGCGTGCTGCGGCTCGGCCTGAACGAGAGCTTCGCGCTGATATCCGCGACGGACCTGATCGAGCGGATCGAGCGCCTCTATCCTGGGATCAGGACGTCCCTGTTCGTGGGCGACACCGGAACCGTGAGCCGGATGCTCAACGAGCAGGCGCTCGACGTGGCGATCGTCTCCGAAGCACGCGTCGAGGGACACGTGAAGCAGGAGTACATCGGCAGGAATCGCCTCGGATGGTTCGTCCATGCCGGCTTTCCGAAGACACGCGAACTCCTGTCACCGTCCGATCTGGCGCCGCTGCATCTGATCATCAGTCCGCCGACCGCCAAGCTGCACGCGACGGTCATGAAGTGGTTCGCGGACGCGCGCGTCACGCCGGAGCGCGTGAGCACGTGCAACAGCCTGTCGGTCACGGTGCAGGCGGTGGTGAAGGGGCTCGGCGTCGCGCTGGTGCCGATACGGATCATTCAGGCAGAGGTCGAAGCCAAGCGGGTCAAGCAATTGCCGGTCGCGCCGGAGGTCCCCGCGCACAGCGTCTCCATTTGCTATCAGGCGAGCGAGTTCGGTCCGGGATTGAACACGCTCGTCGACCTGATTCGCGAACTGATCGCGCATCATCAATTGTTCTGAGCAGGATGCCGTGATCGCGAAGTCGGCGGGTCTTGGCCGACGCTCAACCTGCCCGGCCGAACCGCGCGATGGTGAACGGGGGCTGGTCCGTCTCTTTGCGAGGGAACCGACTCGTCATGCGCTCGCGCTCTCACCAGGCTTTTCCCGCCCGACATTTCATATTTGTAATCTTATTGATCGCCCAGCGCAAAGTGCGCGGACCATAATCCGGAGCATGATCTGCACTAATCAAGCGGAGTACGGTCCGCGGCTTGCATGACACCCGCTTGTTTTCTGCAGATCTTCATGCCGGAGACGTTGTCCCCGTGATTACCGTGAATTATTGGAGCTGGGTATCGATATGACCACCGAGAGACAACTTGAACTCGTTCATCTCACCACCTGCTTTGATGTCGATTTCGAACTCTATGTTTCGCGACTCGAGAAGTTGCTGGGCAGGTTCGATAGCACCGTCATGTCTGACCTCAAGGATCCGCTTGACGCGGTCAGACGCATTGAAGACATGAGGGGCGCGCATGATCTGATGCTGTTCGGAATGCAGAACCATGGCGCACTATTTGCGATCGATGGCGTCCATCGCAACGCGATACGCTTTCACATAGGCAACCCTTTGATTGCACATGAAATGGCACGCGAGGACATTCGGGCGGGCCTGTATGCGCCTCTCACCGTCCTCGTCTACCAATATGAAAAGGGAGTTCGAATTGACTATGACAAACCTTCAAGTCAGTTCGCCCAATTCGAAAACCAGAAAATCGATGAGGTCGCGCAAGCGCTTGATCTGAAGCTGCGGGAATTGCTGGAAGATGCGGCACGCACTCCATGAGGTGAATGTCCAAACCCGCCATCCACGTGTGATCGTCAGCCTATAGCTTCCTGGATGATGGGTGAACTGCCTTCATCGCCTCGTAGCGCTGCACCGATGCGTCAATGCCCAAGGGCATATCTCCTTCACGAGCCTATCGCACGAACTCATGGATCCATGCGTAGTTTCAGTGTCCACGCACCGGCCATGGACTGCGCCTCACGCCGTTGTTGAAGACGAGTGCGGCCACTAGCAGAACACAAACACCGGCTCCGGCAGGCAAGAACAGAAATCCGCTTCGGATATTTTCGCAAGTTCGCTCCACCGGTGTATGCCAACCAAACGCAGCCTTCCGAGGTCCGATCGCGCGCGGAGGCTCCGCGCGAAACGTTGTGAAGCCACGCACTGCCGCGTGGCAGTCAGCGTTCTATCCTGTCGTCGAACTTGACGTCCTCGATCACGCCACCCTTGATGACGCGTTCGCGTGCCTGCTCGCGCATCTGCTTGCGCAGTTCGCGCGTCTTCCACCAAACGTAGCCCCCTATGAATAGCGCGCCCGTCAAAACCACTGCCAGCATCACCAGCGAAACCATCACCGCCGCGACCAGCAGCGCAGCGCCTCCCGCAAACGCCAGGATCTTGCCTGGCAAGCCCGTTGCACCCGAACGAAAGTTCGCGTTATTCCGGTTGAGCCTCCATTGCCGCTTCTCGAATCGCATCTCATCCCCTACCGCAGTTTCCGGCGCAAGCCGGTGTCTTGTCCTTCGTCAGTATTAGTCCGTGCCGCGCCGGTCTAGTTCGACTGAATATGCGTGCCAGAGTGGACGGCGAGCAGTACGGGCTGACCGCAGCATCATCCATGTCTGGTCGATTCAGCGCGCGGAATATGCACGACGGCGCGATGCAGTTCTTCAGCAACCGTGCGAACCCGTGATCAGCTATGCCCTTTGCATGGGGCCAGATCATTAAGGATCGTCGGGCCGCTTTTCGAAAGTATGCGACCCGCGATCGTCGAGTATGAACCCTCTGAAGGATTGAGCCGGACCAACGCGCAGGAAGCGATGCCACGACGCCGCGCGCCCCGCCTCGCAACACCCACCTTCAGAAATTGGTGTTGGGGTGCTGCACGCGCAGCCGCAGGGTCGGCCGATAAGAGATGCGGCGGGCAGCGGCACCTGTCCTGGCGGGCGCGTCGATGATCGCTTCCCGCGGCTCTTCATCTGCCTCATGGGTGCGGGTGAAGCGCAGATGCGTGATATCCGTCGGGAAGAACATGCTCCACGTCCATTCGACGAAAACGCGCAGCTTGCGGCCGAGCGTCGGCATGCGCGCCAGATACAAGGCCCGCCACAGCAGCCAAGCCGGAAAACCCGTGACATGAACGCCGTAGATCTGCGCGACGCCCTTCATGTGGCCGATGGTCGCCATCGCTCCCTTCGTCGTGTAGGCAAACGCTTTGCCGGGCTGCTTCTGCAGCGTGCGCGCGACATTGGCCGCGAGCTGCCGCGCCTGCGCAATCGCGAACTGTGCGGTGGGCGGCGAGATGCTGTCGGTCGCCGCGTTCGTCACGCGCGCGCAATCACCGATGGCCCATAGGCCTTCAAGGCCCGGCACCGACATGTCCGCCTGCGTTTCGATACGTCCGCGCTGCACGGGGAGCGAGATGCTCTGCATGAGCTTCTGCACGAGCGGATTCGGCTTCGTGCCGATTGTGCAGATCACCGTGCCGCCGTCGATCGTCGTGCCGTCGAGCAGCGTGACGCCATCGGCGCGCACTTGCGCTGCGCGCGTCTTCAGGCGCACGTTGATGCCGCGTCCGCACATCAGCCGCGCGGCTTCGATGCCGAGCGACCCCGGCATCTCCGGCAGAAGCCGCTCGCCATCCTGCAGGATCGTGACGGCCAGCTCGTTGTCCTTTACCAGCTTGTAAAAGCGCCGGATGCTGTGGATGTAGTCAGCCAGTTCCCCCGCGACCTCGACGCCCGAGAACCCGCCGCCGATCACGATGAAGTGCCCGAGCCGGCGCCGTATTTCAGGGCACGTCTCCAGTTCGATCCGCGCAAGCTGGCGCAGGACGCGGTTGCGAATGAACATTGCATCGCCGACGAGCTTGAGCGGCAGCGAATGCTCGGCCAATCCCGGCACGAGGTCGAGATTCGCCCGCGTGCCGAAAGCGAGGATCAGATGCTCGAACGGAATCTCGCGGTTCCCCGCGAGCGTCCTGCCATGCACGACGCGACGCGCGTAGTCCACATCCGTGACGCTCGCCATGATGAATCGCGAGCGCGTCAGCATCTGGCGGATCGGCACGATGACCTGCTCGGGGAAGACCGATGCGCCGACCACTTCCGCGAGCATCGGGTTGAACGTCGTGTAGCTCTCCTCGCTCACGAGGATCACGCGGTACGGAGGCCGCACGAGTTTCTCGAGATGCCTCGCGAGGGTGGTGCCCGCGAATCCGCCGCCGATGATGACGATGTTTCTGTCCATGTCCGCTCCTCATAGTGGAGTGAGTCGTCCGCGCGGTTTACCCGCGGCCCAATGTGCGCCATACATGGCGGCCGAGAAGGTAGTCGAGCGAGAGCTTGCCTGGACCATGCAGCAGGATCACGAGAAGGAAGACGCCCCAGTACTGATGGTCCCTCAGCCCGACATCGCCGAGACCCGGATACGAGAGCACCGCGATGATGTTGAAGATGAAGAGGCCGAACGCCGCACCGCGCGTGCCGAGACCGAGCACGAGCAGCACCGGGAAACCCAGTTCGGCAGCGGTGCCCAGATAGGCGGCGAGCGTGGGAGACAGCAGCGGAACGGAGTATTCGCTGTGAAAGAGCGCAAGCGTGGTCGCCCAGCTTGCAATCTTGGTCAGGCCCGACTGGAAGAACACGAGGCCGATCATGATGCGGATGCCCAGATCGAGTACCGGAGTGAGCACTTGCAGCGCGCAGACGATGGCCTTGCCGGCGACGATCGCCTTGACCGGAACGAAGCCGGGCGAAACCGACGCAATTCCGGACGGGTTGGATGACGACTTCATTTCTGTTCCCTCGACTCGTTAGGTGGTGACGGCACGCCGCACACGGGCGTGCCGCATCGGACGTCGGCAGACAGCGATGCCGCTTCAGCCGTGTGCAGCCTTGGCGGCGGGGCTCAGCACGCCGCTCTTGCCGCCGGGTTTCGCGTTCTCCGACAACTGCAAATGGCCGCCCGCGATCTTGTCGCAGGTTCCTTTCGGCAGGAGCACCCATGCTTCCGCGTCGCCATCGGTCTTGACCGTCGCCGCGCATGAGCTCTTGCTCGTGCCGCAATCGTTCTTGCCGGCCTTCGCGATGCCCGCGCACTTTTCGAAGTCGGCGGCAAAAGCATGCGTGCTCGCGCCGACTGCGCCGATTGCGAGCAGGCTCGCCAGTGCGCCGCGGATGATGTGTTCGCTTTTCATGATCGGTTCTCCAGGAGGGTTGGAAGTCGGACAGACCGTTTGCCTGTCTCTGGGAAGCAGTGTGCGCAGCAGAACTCACGCGTTCATCCGCGATAAATCAAATTTCTGTCACGACGCCCGATTCGCGGCTTCGCCGGTTGGAACACCGTTTGGCACGGACTAGAATGGTTCAGGGGCGCCGGGTCGGGCGGCAGGCGTTCGGGGCCGCGGGGCCGCGTTCGTCGAGTTGCGATTGCGCCGTCATGTGCGCGAAGAGGTGAAGCCATGTCACGCCAGGTTCTTGTGATCGAAGACGATGACGACATCGCGCAACTCGTCAAGCTGCAACTGGCCGGACTGTCGTGCGATGTGAGGGTGATCAACGACGGCCGTGCCGGGCTCGCTGAAGCACTCGCGCAGCCGTACGATCTGCTCGTGCTCGATCTGATGCTGCCGGGCGTCGACGGCCTGGAAATCTGCAGGCGCTTGCGCAGCGAACAGCGCTATACGCCGATCCTCATGCTCACTGCGCGCTCCACGGAACTGGACCGTGTACTCGGCCTTGAAATGGGCGCGGACGATTACCTGACCAAGCCGTTCAGCGTCCTCGAACTCGTCGCGCGGGTGAAGGCGTTGTTCCGGCTGGTGGACGTGCTCGTGAATCCGCCAGCGGACGCGCCGAAGGCGATCGAAGCGAAGGACCTCAGAATCGATATCGAAAAGCGCGAGGTGACGGTGCGCCGCGCGCCCATCTGCCTCACGGCGAAGGAGTTTCAGCTACTGCTGCATTTCGCGCAGAACCCGGGGCGCGTCTACAGCCGCAGCCAGCTGCTCGACCAGGTATGGGGCTACAGCCACAGCGGCTACGAGCATACGGTCAACTCCCATATCAACCGCTTGCGCGCGAAGATCGAGACCGATCCGAACGAGCCCGAATACATCCAGACCGTCT
>Ga0163162_10000290_pt1 | contig 46044 bp, 43 predicted proteins | sample S55metaG_FD_115310 | JGI IMG/M metagenome (GOLD analysis project Ga0163162, IMG submission 115310) | Switchgrass rhizosphere microbial communities from Kellogg Biological Station, Michigan, USA - S5-5 metaG | ecosystem: Host-associated > Plants > Roots > Rhizosphere > Soil | place: USA... | reverse complement strand
GCATCCACACGAAAAGTGCCCAGTCCAAATGAGGGAATCGTTTCAACCATCTGATGCTCCTTTTGATTACGTTGATCCAAGGGCCGGTTCAGGCTCCGTTACACGACGTCCTACACGGCGTCCTACACGGCGTCCGTTACACGGCGTCCCGATCCAGCTCGGGGTAATGACGGAAGATGCCGGATTCATTGAAGGGAATCCGGCGTTCCGAATCGACATATGCAGAAATATTTGGGCGTTCCAGCACTGCATCGTGGAGTGCGTGCACGTGCGGATATTGCTTCGAGAACTTTTTCGTCGCGCGCGGGAAGGCATAGTGCAGGCCCTCGACGAGCTGGAATATCGACAGATCCACGTAGGTGGTTTTATCGCCGACCATGTGTTTGGAGCCGTGCGGATTTTGCTTGAGCACACGCTCGAAGTAGCCGATGAACTTCGGAATCCGGTTATCGATGAAATCCTTCGCGCGCACTTTCGCCGCGTCTTGTTGATCCTCGTAATAAAGGTCGGAGGCGAGCGGGTGGTGGGTATCGTGGACCTCCGTCACCATGTCCGCGATGGTGAGTTGCAGACCGTTCGCAACATAGCGCATGCCCTCGTCCTTGGGCGCGAGGCCGAGCTTGGGTCCGAGGTAAAACAGGATATTCGCGACCTGCGGCACGATCAGTTCGCCGTCTTTCAGGAACGGCGGGGCAAAGGGAATGTGCGGCTCGCTTTTGCTTTCGATGATCTTCATCATCGCGCCCGTGCCTTGCCCGTCTTTCTTCGCGCCACGCACGACATCGACGTAATCCGCGCCCGCATCTTCGAGCGCGAGCCGGACGAATTCGCCACGTCCCTGAAGGCCTTCCCAGTAATAGAGTTCGTACGCCATTCGTAAGATCCTCGTGTCTGAATGCTATTGGGCTGAACTTGGGGAGGTAGCAACAGATGTGCCGTCAGGCTGGTGCAAACCCGCACGTTTGCAAGCTTGCCAGCATCGCGCCTACCTACGCGCAAACTTAGTTGTACCCGTTCGGCCTCGTAAAACACGCCCTGGATTCGCGGAACGCAAATTTTTTGCTCGCTAGGCGTCGACTCTTCGAAAAACGTTCATGGCGCCCGATTGCTGCCGCCGACGCTAAACGCTTCCCGCACGATCCCCTGAATGCGGTTTAGTACATCGACCGGCACATGGTTGAATTGTTTGCGACGGTTCGACGATATTGTTCCCTGATTCGAATGGATCATCCGGATCAGCGCCGAGATATCTTTTTGAGGCAGGTCGAATTCGGCATCGATCTGCTGGAAAGCGGCGTCGTAGCCGCTAAGCCATGCAAGTTCACGTGGTATCTCTTCTTGCACAGCAAGTTGAATGATTCTATGCAGAAATGCGACTTCCCGGCTCGCGTCGAAAAATCGATAAGCCCGGCTCGCCGACGCCTCGGTCACCATCGGCCCGGCATCACCGAGCGTGTAGCGCCACATCTTGGTTACGGGCCGCGAAAATCCGGTCAGCACGCCCAGGTAATCCGGAATGTTTTTCAGGATGACTGCAGACACCGGAACGATTGCGCCGCCCGGAAGCGGAACAGACCTTGCCAGAACGTGCTGAATAAGAAAACGATGAAGCCGGCCGTTGCCATCAAGAAACGGGTGGATGTAGACGAAGCCGAACGCGGCACAGGCCGCTTTCACCAGCACGTCGGCGCAGCGACCGTGCTCGCCGACAAATGCTTCCCAACCGTCCATGAGGCGGCGCAGATCATCGGGCGGCGGCGGAAAAAATGTGATTCGTCCGGTCGCATCTTCGAGCCAGTTTTGTGTCGTTCGATACGACGCTTCTTGGCTGAACACATCCCGCACGACGGTATTTTGTAAGCCGACCAGCCAGTCTTCGTCGACGACGGCCGGTTCGCCAGCCCTGCGCAGGAGCTGGATAAATCGCTCTTGTTTTTCCGAACTCGGCTGTTCGCGCTCGATGGCAAAACTGCTTCGAGTTTCGGACAAATTTAGATAGTTGACGGCGCGCTCGTAAAGCGCCGGGTCGGACAACGTGCCGAGGGTGCGGCTGGCTTCATCGACTAGTTCGATTAACGACGGCGTTTGAGGCAATGCGCTAAGCCGGACAATTGGGCAAAAGTCCGCAGTGCCCAAAGCGTTGTCGCGAACACGAAATTTCGGCTTGTTAACCGGCTTCTCTGAGGTGACATAGGTGTCTCGGGGAAACAGATCGACATAGCCCCCGGTTGCGGCGAAACCTTCCGTGGGCAAATCACGGCCAGTGAGCCACTCCCACAAATGGCACGCGCGCCGAATCTGAACGCCGGTTGGCGCGACTTTGAGCCGACTAGACAGATCAGTTGGCGAGATATGCTCGAAAGCGGCATCTATGACTTCTAAATTTACGCCCTCATGACGCAACGCAAATTCGAGATGCCCTACGGGCGAGTCGTCGATGGAGACATTTCGCGGGAATAGAATCCGGTCGTGAGCGTTGACTCTCTGATTCACGGAGCCGCTAGTTGATGCCGGCGCATCCAAGGGGCGCACGCGCAAGGAGAAATGTTCGATGAGCCGTGCGTAGCCGATGGATGCCATGGATACTCGAAATTCGTTGACCTAATTCGAAATATCTTAACAAAATCTGCCAATATCGGTTCGTCGTTCGAAAAATACTCATTTAAACAGGTTGCGTTTGTATTTACCCCAGCAACCGTTCCACGCCCATCGTGATCGCCAGCCCCCCGCCAATCAGCCACGCGTACAAAATTGCCCCTGTCACCAGCGCGCGTGGTCCGGCCTGACGAATCTGCGCAATCCTCGTTTCGATACCCAGCGCCGTCATTGCCATGGTGAGCGCGAATGTATCGAGCGTGTTGAGCGTGTGGGTGGCGGTATCGGGTAAAACATGCAGCGAATTCACGATAACCAGCGCAAGGAAACCCAGCGCGAACCAGGGAATTGCGAGCTTGCGTTTGGTGCCATCGGCGCCATCGACGGCATTGCGCGACCGATTCACCCACATGCCGACCACCAGCAGCACCGGCACAAGCAACATCACGCGCGTCATTTTCACGATGGTCGCAATATGCGTCGCTTCCGGGCTGACATTGCTCGCCGCGCCCACGACCTGCGCCACTTCGTGAATTGTGCCGCCGAAAAACAGCCCGACGCCAAGCGTATCCAGATGGAGCAAGCCGAGATGCACCGCAAGCGGGTAAAGGAACATTGAAAGCGTGCCGAACAGCACGACGCTGCCGACGGCCATCGCGCTCTTGTGCGGCTCGGATTGCAGCGTCGATTCGAACGCAAGCACCGCCGCCGCGCCGCAAATTGCGCTGCCGGCAGCGGTCAGAAGGGCAGTATCACGGTCGAGCTTCATCAGTTTCATGCCCGCCCACGTGCCGATTGCGAGCGTACTCACCACCACCAGCACCGATACGGTCAACCCCGGCAAGCCGACCTGCGCAATTTCCTGCAAGCTCACGCGCAGCCCGAAAAATCCAACGGCGATGCGCAGCAATTTCCGCGCGGAGAAATTCACGCCCGATGCCCAGCTTTCCGGCATGCCGTCGCGCAGCGCGTTGCCGTAGATCGCTCCCGCCACGATTCCGACGATCAACGGGCTCAAACCCAAGTTTGCGATGGCCGGCAACGCCGATAACTGCGTGACGGCCCCGGCGAACAGCGCAACGAACAAGATGCCGTTCAGTTGGCCGCGCTTTTGGCTGACTGGCGCGGCGGTTTTCAGGACGGGCGTAGCGACGGAGGACATGGTTTTTTCACCTTGGTTTGACCATCCCAATCCTATTCTGGATATATCGATATGAAAAATCGTCATTTGGGATGTAAAGTATCGGTTCAGCCGATACTTTCACCCAAATGACCCCCGACCAGCTTATAACCTTCGCCACCGTCGCCGAGCACGGGAATATCAGTCGCGCGGCGATCGCGTTGCACTTATCGCAACCGGCGGTTTCCGGGCAATTGCGGCAACTGCAAGACGAATTTGGCGAGCCGCTGTATCAGCGCGACGGCCGTGGCATCAAGCTGACCGCGGCCGGCGAACAACTCGTCGTCTACGCCGCGCGAATTCGCGACACCTTCGATCAGGCGCACGCGTACCGCAACGCGCTGCGCGGCGTCGAAAGCGGCACGCTGCGAATCGGAGCGAGCACGACACCCGCTAGTTATCTGTTGCCTTATCTGATTGCGGCGTTTCATCGGAAATATCCGAACGTGGTGATTCACACTATCGATGGCAACACGAGCGAGATCGTCGCCGCGCTCGGTTCGCTCGATATCGCGATGATCGAAGGGCCGGTCGGCGCGGATCTGCCGCCCGGGACCGAAGCCACGCCGTGGCGCGAGGACGAGATTGTCGCGATCGCGCCGAGTGGGCACCCTCTGACGACGTCTGGCAGTGAGGCGACGTTGGAAGCGCTCTGCGGCGGGCCGCTGGTGTTGCGCGAGGCGGGTTCGGGCGTGCGTCAACTGGTCGAGCGAGCGTGCGCGCGCGCCGGCGTTCAAATGCGCGTCGCGCTGGAAATTGCGGGCGTGGAAGGCGTGAAGGAAGCGGTAAGGGCGGGGATGGGAATTGGATTCGTATCGGCGATGTCGATGCGCCACGAGGACGGCGCCTTGCAGCGTCTGCGCATCGCGCCGGAACCCTTGACGCGGAGGTTCTCGATCTTGATGCCGCACGCGGCGGCGCCATCGAGGGTGGCGGCGAGCTTTTACGCGTTGTGTCTGGAAGGCGGCGCGGAGCAATGAGGCTTTAGGTGCCGGACCACTCCAGCAAAGCGCATTTCACGTCTTCTATAACGCTCTCCCAGTCCCCCAGTTCACGTTGGCGAAATATTCGCATCGATGGATACCACGGACTATCTGTCCTGCCGGTAAGCCATCGCCATTCGGTGTTGGCGGGAACGAGCGTCCACACGGGTAGTTCGGCGGCGCCCGCAAGATGAGCCACCGACGTGTCTACAGTGATCAGCAGATCAAGGGCGTGGAGGATGGCGAGCGTATCGGTGAAGTCAGCGATTTCCGGACCTAATGTTTGAACGTCAAATTCTCCGGACAACGACTCGGCATCGCGCTCTCGGCCACCTTTTTGTAGTGAGAACCACGTTATATCGGTGAAGGCGAACAAAGGCCGCAGCGCATCAAGCTGCATGGAGCGAAAGCGGTCAAGCGGATGAATCGGGCTACCCGCCCATACAAAGCCGATGCGCTTTTTCTTGGCCGCAGATGACATTGCATCGATATGCGTTTTCCACAGTTCCCGGCGTTCCCCCGAAGCGGAAAGATAAGGCATCACAACAGGCAGCATCTGCAAATCGAGGTTCACATGTTCGGGCATCCTGAACATGTAGCACCAATAAGAGTATGGGCCAGCCGGCATTGCGGTGAATACGGTCCTCACGCTTTTCAAACCGGCCGCCAGGACCGCAACGGGCTCACTCACAAGCACATCGACCGTTGCGCCTTGCTTATGCAACCAATCAGCAAATCGCAGAAACTGTATTTGATCGCCACATCCCTGTTCGCCGACCAGCAGGAACTCGCAGCCCGCGACTGACTCACCGTTCCACTCGGGAAATGCCGGACGAACACGCAAGATTTCGTTCGATGGAATCTCGTAGAACCATTTGTATCGTTTCCAGCCTTCGGCATATTCCCCGAGCGCGAGCTGGACGCCGGCAAAGTGGAATTGCAGTTGGGGGTTGTCGGGCAAAAGCCGTGCTGCTTCCGCGCTGTATGGCCGGCCTTCCACGGTCCTGCCACGAATGCTCAACGCGCGCGCCGCGTTGTGATGCAACAGAGGATGCGTTGGATCAACGGTCAAACCTCGTGTTGCGATGCCGAATGCTTCAGCGAACCGATCGTTTGTGTTCAGGACGAATGCTAGCGCTCTGAATGCGCCCGCGTTATCGGCGAATGCGCTGCTCAGTTCTGTGACAACGTGTTCAAGCGCGCGGATTTGGTTGGTCTTCGCCAAAATCGCGACCAGATCGAGTCCGTCCTGAAGTCCTTGCTGGTCGAACATGAATAAAGCTCCTGTCTCCGGTCACGTGCGTCAACGTTGAAGATGCAATCGATATCAAAACAGAAACTTTCGTGGCGAGCGTTGATAATCGGCAAAGCAAATTGTAGGGTGGGGCGATTTTCAAGTTGTTGAAAAGGATTGCGGCCGATTGGTCGCCGGCAGGTCTTGGTCCCGAGCGTTAGGGATTTCCATGATGGCAACCTGCCGGTCGCTGGCGGATCATCTCGAAATACCGGACGCCCATGCGTCTTTTTTAAAAATTGTTTTTGGAACCGGTTCCAAGATGCAAATCAAGCCATATTCGACTGTGGAATCGAGCATTTCCGGAAATCTGGTCAAAAATGCGGCCCCTAAAGGGAACGTTCCGGTCGTGATCGTCGCAAGCGCATTTGGCGTGGAGGCGATTCGTCGTGACGGCCACGCAGCCTGGGCGGAAGTCGCGGCAAAAGCCGGCGCGGCAGGGTTCGAAGTGCGCCGTGAACTTTTCGCCGACGACAGCCAATCACAGCCCGATCCCCTTCGTGATCTCGGCGACAAAATCCGCGCGGCGGGAATCTGGCCGGTCTATTCCACGCCCGCGACTTTGTTCGACGACCAAGGCGCGCTCGATGAAACCGCCATGACCCAAACGCTGGCCGAAGCCGATGCGCTTGGTGCGCGTATCGTCAAGTTTCAGTTGGGCGGGTCGGCGACTACCGGCACCGCCACAGATGCAAACACGCTCGATCGGCTGATAGCAGGCATCGCTGAATCAAAAGCGAAGGTCGTGGTCGAAAACGGCCAGTTGAGAGCAGGCGGCACGATCGACGCCTTTGCCGCATTGTTCGATGCGTTGAAACCGCGCTCCCACGCGCTTTCGATGACCTTCGATACGGGCAACTGGCGCTGGGCCGATCAGGATCCGCTCGAAGCCGCCAGGCGTCTTGGCGAGTACGTAACCTACATCCATTGCAAGGCTGTCGAGGGCGAAGGCGCGCGACGATTCGCGACCGCGCCGGCAACGGACGACGCATATTTCACCGCACTTTTAAAACAACTCCCTTCCGACGTCCCGCGCGGTATCGAATTCCCGTTCGACCCGGCGCATCTTGCCGATGACGCCGCACGCTACGTCAGGCAAATAGCATCGACTGAACCATGAACATGACCAACGACAAACCGAACACAAGCCCCGTACTCGATGTTGTGACCTACGGCGAAGCCATGACGCTGTTCGTCGCGACCGAAACCGGCGATCTCGCGAAGGTCGGACATTTCACCAAACGCGTCGCCGGCGCCGACCTGAATGTCGCGATCGGCTTGTCGCGGCTGGGTTTCAAGGTCGGCTGGATGAGCCGCGTCGGCCGCGATTCTTTCGGCCGTTACGTGCTCGACGTGCTCGCGCAGGAGGGCATCGATTCGAGCCGCGTCACCATCGACGAGCGATATCCGACCGCGTTCCAGCTGAAATCGAAAAATGACGATGGAAGCGATCCGTCCATCGAATATTTTCGCAAGGGTTCGGCGGCGAGCCATTTGTCGCTCGATGACTACGTCGCGGATTACGTACTCGGCGCGCGCCATTTGCATTTGACGGGCGTGGCGCCCGCGATCTCGGCGACATCGCGCGAACTCGCGTTCCATATGGCGGCCGAAATGCGCCGCGCAGGCAAGACCATTTCCTTCGATCCAAACCTGCGCCCGACGCTGTGGCCGTCGCAGGAAGCGATGGCCGAGGCGCTCAACGCGCTCGCGGCGCACGCCGACTGGGTCTTGCCGGGCGTGAGCGAAGGCAAGATCCTGACGGGGTACACGGAGCCCGGGGACATCGCCAAGTTTTATCTGGACCAGGGCGCGATGGGCGTCGTGGTGAAGCTCGGCGCACACGGCGCATATTTCCGGACTGCGGACAACGAACAAGGCACCGTGCCGGCGATACCGGTTGAAAATGTCGTCGATACCGTCGGCGCAGGCGATGGTTTTGCCGTCGGCGTAGTCAGCGCGCTGCTCGAAGGCCGCGATGTGCGTCACGCGTTGACGCGCGGCAACCGCATCGGCGCGCTGGCAATTCAGGTGATCGGCGACAGCGAAGGCCTGCCGACGCGCGCCGAACTTGACAAGCTGGAACAAGCGCCCACCACGGTCGCCTCGTAACGCGGACACGCTCACGGACGGAGACACGCATGCAACAAGCCAGCGATAAAACGACGAACAAACCCACACTCGCGGTACGCCGCTGGTGGACGATCATGCCGATCGTGTTCATCACCTACAGCCTTGCGTATCTCGACCGGGCAAACTTCGGTTTTGCATCGGCGGCGGGGATCAATCACGATCTCGGGATCAGCAAGGGGCTGGCATCGCTGATTGGCGCGTTGTTTTTCCTCGGCTATTTCTTCTTCCAGATCCCCGGCGCGATCTACGCCGAACGCCGCAGCGTGAAAAAGCTCGTGTTCGTCAGCCTGATTTTATGGGGCGGCTGCGCGGCGCTGACCGGCGTGGTGACGAACATTCCTTCGCTGATGGCGTTGCGTTTCGTGCTCGGCATCGTCGAAGCGGCCGTGATGCCGGCCATGCTGATCTTCATCTCGAACTGGTTCACGAAGTCCGAACGCTCGCGCGCGAATACGTTCCTGATTCTCGGTAATCCGGTGACGGTGCTGTGGATGTCGGTGGTATCGGGCTATCTGATCAACGCGTTCGGCTGGCGTCATATGTTCGTGGTCGAAGGCGTACCGGCGATCATCTGGGCGGTGATCTGGTGGTTTATCGTGCAGGACAAGCCGGCGCAGGTGAAGTGGCTCTCCGACCAGGAAAAGCGCGATCTCGATGAAACCTTGCGCGCGGAACAAGCCGCGATCAAGCCGGTCAAGAATTACGGAGATGCATTCAAGTCGCCGGCCGTGATGAAGCTCTCGGCGCAATATTTTTGCTGGAGCATCGGCGTGTATGGCTTCGTGCTGTGGCTGCCGTCGATTCTCAAGAACGCGTCTACGTTCGGCATGGTCGAGACCGGCTGGCTTTCGGCCGTGCCGTATCTCGCGGCCACCATTGCGATGATCGCCGCTTCGTGGGCATCGGACAAACTCGAACGCCGCAAGCTTTTTGTATGGCCGTTCCTGCTGATCGGCGCGTTCGCTTTCGCGGGATCGTACTTGCTGGGATCGACGAACTTCTGGGCATCGTATGCGTTGCTCGTGATCGCGGGCGCGGCCATGTACGCGCCTTACGGACCGTTCTTCGCGATCGTGCCGGAACTTTTGCCGAAGAACGTCGCCGGCGGCGCGATGGCGCTGATCAACAGCATGGGCGCGCTTGGGTCGTTCGTGGGTTCGTACGTCGTTGGGTATCTGAACGGCGCGACGGGGTCTCCTTCGGCGTCGTACGTGTTCATGAGCGCGGCCCTTGTTGCTGCCGTCATACTGACGCTTGCCGTGAAACCGCAACCGGTGACGCCCACCGCAAAACTTGCTGCTCACTAATCTCACAGGATCTGTTTCGATGAAAAAGAAAATCGTCGCGTACAAGCCGCTGCCCGCGGACGTGCTGAACTATCTGCAGGAACACGCGGACGTCACGACCGTCGATCCAAAGCAGCACGACGCGTTTGTTGCCGCGTTGAAAGATGCCGATGGCGCCATTGGCGCAAGCACGCAAATCACGCCCGCCATGCTCGAAGGCGCGACGAAGCTGAAGGCGCTGGCGACGGTGTCTGTCGGTTTCGATGCCTTCGATATCGCCGATTTGAATCGCCGCGGCATCGTGCTCACGAACACGCCCGACGTGCTGACCGAATCGACCGCGGACACTGTTTTCGCGTTGATCCTGGCGAGCGCGCGCCGCGTCGTGGAGCTTGCGGAATGGGTGAAAGAGGGCAAGTGGACGAAGAGCATCGGCGAGGAACAGTTTGGCGTCGATGTGCAGGGCAAGACGCTTGGCATTATCGGTTTGGGCCGGATTGGCGGGGCGGTTGCTCGGCGCGCGTCGCTGGGCTTCTTGATGAAGGTGCAGTACACGAACCGCAGCGCGAACGAGAAGGCCGAACGCGACTACGGCGCGAAGAAAGTCGAACTGGATGAATTGCTCGCCACGTCCGATTTCGTTCTGCTGCAAGTTCCGCTGACCGCCGAGACGCGCAACCTGATCGGCGCGGCGCAGTTGAAGAAGATGAAACCGAGCGCGATCCTGATCAATGCATCACGTGGACCGACCGTCGATGAAAACGCGCTGATCGAAGCGCTGCAAAACGGCACGATCCTGGGCGCCGGCCTCGATGTTTTCGTGAAGGAACCGCTTGCCGCCGATTCGCCGTTGCTCAAGCTGAAGAACGTGGTGGCGTTGCCGCACATCGGATCGGCGACGCATGAAACCCGCCACGCGATGAACAAGAACGCCGCCGAGAATCTGATCGGCGCGCTGAACGGCACGCTGACCAATAACATGGTTAATCCGGAAGCCGTGAAGCGCTGAGCAGCGTTGCCTTCAATCCGCCTTGGTAAATAAAGCGCGCACTTGGCGCGCTTTATTTTTACTGCACGAGACCATGCCAAAAGACAACTTTTCGACCGAACGCCGCGCGACCATCACCGACGTCGCACGCGAAGCCGGCACGGGCAAGACCAGCATCTCGCGTTATCTGAACGGCGAGACAGGCGTGCTGTCAACTGACCTGCGAGCGCGTATAGAAGAGGCCATCGCCAAACTCGATTACCGGCCTAACCAGATGGCGCGCGGACTGAAACGCGGGCGTAACAGGCTGATCGGCATGTTGCTCGCCGACCTGACGAATCCCTATTCGGTCGAAGTACTGCAGGGTGTGGAAGCGGCGTGTCACGCTTTCGGTTATATGCCGCTGATCTGTCATGCGGCAAACGAAGTCGATCTCGAACGGCGGTATCTGCAGTTGCTCAGCACGTATCGCGTGGAGGGCGTGATCGTGAATGCGCTCGGCGTGAAGGAAGAGACGCTCGAAACCCTCGCGCGCGGCGGTGTGCCGGTGGTGCTGGTGGACCGTTCCATCGATGGCCTCATCACCGACATGGTCGGACTCGACAATACCGCCGCCGTCGCGACGGCGATTCGCCACCTGGCGCAGCAGGGCTTTGATGAGCTTGTGTTTATCGTGCAGCCGTTTACGCATGTCAGCTCGCGGCGCGTGCGCGAGTCCGCGTTTCGTGACACTATCGGCGCCCTCGGAGTGTCGGGTGCGACAATCGTGCTCGATCTGGATAATGTCGAACTCGCCGCCATTGCGCTCAGCGATATCGATACCCGGATCAACGCAGGCCGGCAGGAGAATCACCGTATCGCATTGTTCGCGGCGAACGCGCCGGTTGCGCTGCGCGTCGCGCTGCATATGAAGGAACGCCATGGCGCCGGGTGGCAGCGGCACGTGGCGCTGATGTGTATCGATGATTCCGAGTGGGCCGAACTCGCCGGGATGACGACCGTGCGCCAGCCGACCTATAGCATAGGCGAGCGCGCCGTCGAATTCCTGCACGAGCGCATTGAAGGCGCGGTCATGGCGCCGCGGGAATGCCTGCTGGCGGGCGAACTGATCGTGCGGACGTCGACGCTCGCGGACAAAATTTAGCCAAACACGGTTTTTGAGGATATTGATTGATGGTAAGTGTCTTGACGCTGGTTTGCCTCACGCTTGCAACGCTGCTGATCGCGGCTTTGCCTTTCTGGCTGTACCGAAGAATGAAGCCGCGTTACGGCTTCGAACGGCGTGACGTGATTGTCGGGATTGCGGTGTTCGCGCTTTTTTCGATGGTCATCGAACGCGGCCTGCATGGTCTGATGCTGAGCAATGCCACGACCGTCGGCTTGTTGATGAACCCGGCGTTGTTCGTGATCTACGGCGCGCTCGCGACAGGCCTGTGCGAAGAAGTGGGCCGTTTCATCGGCATGAAATGGCTGGTCCGGCGCGATCCCGCTTCGTTGCAAAAGCCGGGCACCGCGCTCGGTTATGGAATCGGCCATGGCGGGGCGGAAGCGTGGATCGTCGGCGTGCTCGTGCAGCTTCAATGGCTTTTGTATGCCACGCTCGCCGACCGCAACATGCTCGACCAGTATTTCACAAGCGTTCCCGAAGAATCGCTGCTGCGACTGCATATGGTGCTGAGCAGCCTGACGCCCGAATCCGCGGCGCTGTTCCTGGTTGAACGTGCTGCGGCATTCGTGTTCCAGATCGGGTTTTCCGTCGTGATGTGGCACATGTTGCGCGAGCGTTTCCGCTTCACGCTGCCGTTCATGATCGTGGCGCATGCGCTGATCGCCTTGCCCATCGCGCTGTATCAGGCGAAGCTGATCCCGCTGCTTGCCGCCGACGCCGTGTATCTCGTGTTCGGCCTGATCGTGATGCGGGCGTTGCGTCGATATTTTATCGGCGTCAGGGTAGCGGCCGACCGCGCGGCGCGCGTGAAGAACGGAGTTTGAGATGAGCGACGAATATCAATTCGAATGTCCGAGCGCCGATATCGAAATCCTGGCGCGCGTGATCAGCGACCTGTTCCCCGAACAGACGCAGTTCGTTGAACGTCCCGGCGACGATGGCCGTTTGTCACTCGTGGTTCATTACATCGCCATGCGTTTTGGGACGACGGCGCGCCGCATCGCCATCGATATCCGCTTCGATCCCGCTGCGCTCGCGCGTTACCGGGCGATGCCGCCGCGCATGCACGCGCGCAGTTACGCGGTGCTGCGTGCGTACGTGGAAACGGAGTTGGGTGCGCTCGAAGAAATGTATGCGAACGGGGAAACGGTGCCGCGAAACGTGGAGATCGATATGGGCGACGACTTCGCCTGACCCTGTACTCAAGCCGGTTTGTAAACCTTGGCAAACCGCGCCGCTTTCACGACGCCGTAATCACCCGGCGCGTATTGCATGACCCAATCGCCTTGCACGCCGTGCAATACATCGCCAGCGTCTGATCGCGCGATTGAAAACGCTTCGTGCATTTGCTTCGCAAGCACGACAACCGGAATGTTCCGATACGCGCCCGCGTCGCCATGCCTGGCGCCGTCGCGGGGAACATACTTCGCATCGAACCGGTCCCGCGACACGACCCAGCGTTCCCCGGTCGCACCCGTGATCAACGCATCGCCAATCGCGTAGCGGTTCGGGCCTTCCAGGCTCATCAGTAAGCCCGGTTCGTGCGCGAACTCGACATCAACGGTTTCATCTTTCACCACGCGTTGGGCGGCTGTGTCGGTAGTCAGGTCGAGATGATTGATCGATGTCATGCGCAGTGCCGTGAACGGGCCGAAGCTTTGGAGACCGGGATCGTAACGCCAAGCCCTGCATTTTGCACACGGTAAACAACAAAGCGCCTGCACGGATATTCCAACGCAGGCGCTTTTTTCCGGCTTACGGCTTCGTTGCTGACGCCGCGTCCGGCGCGATGCTATCCGGCGTCGCCTTGCCGCGCGGCGCTTTGCGGCCCTTATGTTCGCCACGGCGCGCGGTCTGGTGGAAGCTGGCATCGGCGAGCTTCTTCTGTTCCGGCGAAAGGCTCGCGTAAAGCGGCTCGAATGCATCCACGAGATGCTTGGTGCCGTCCGCTTGCGCTTGCGTGATCTGCGCGTACTGCTTCATGTCGTCCACGGCCGTGGTGTTCGTCCCGAGCGCGACACGCTGACGATACAACTCGCCGATCGTGTGGCCATTGTCACGCATGACGTCGGCGAACTTGTTCCATTGGTCTTCCTGAGCCGAGGTGATCTTGAGCTTGCTGTGCAGATCGGCGATACGTTGCTCGACACGTGCTTCGCGTGCCTGCCCACGGGCTGATTCAGGCGCTGACGCGCCCGGCGTGGATGCGGCGACCGGTGCGGAAGACTGAGCAAATGCGGTGGAAAGGGCGAGAGAGGCGGCCAGTGCAACGAGTGTTTTTTTCATGGGTGACACCTTGGGTCCATTAAGAAGGGGCAAGCGATACACGCGAAATACCTCATGTGCTGCAAAGCCTGGCGCTATTAATATCACGTAAGCGCGCAGGCTTGCTTTGGTTGCCACAACTGCTTACAACCGATACGACTGCGAAAAATTCGCGAGACCACGGAGTTTAACCAACCTGCTGCATGGAGCGCAGATTGATGCCCGTGCTCTAATGCCGTGATGTCTCAACGCGTTGTATTAACGAAAGGATCACGTTCCATGCGACCGCCGCGTCTCGATCAACTTGACGATATCGACCGCAATCTCGTCGCTTCATTGCAGGTGAACGCACGCGAGAGCGTGGCGGAGCTGGCGCGCCAGCTCGGCATTGCGCGCACTACGGTAATTGCAAGGCTCGCGCGGCTCGAGAAAACCGGCGTGATTGCGGGTTATGGCGTACGTCTCGGACAAGACGTGCTGGATGCCAGCATCCAGGCGTACGTTGGCATCAAGCTCGCGCCAAAGTATGGCCGCGACGTGCAAAAGCGCTTCGCCAGAATGCCCGAGATGCAATTGCTTTGCGCGGTCAGCGGCGAGTTCGACTACGTCGCGTGGTTGCGGGCCGATTCGCCGGACAGACTCAACGATCTCCTCGATGAAATCGGCGGCCTGGAAGGCGTCGAGCGCACCACAACGTCCATCATTCTCGCGCGCAAGGTGGATCGAGGCGGCATGAGCTGACGTTTTGTATCAATAGATCGTCAAAACGTCGAAAATTGATGTCGATTCGCATCTTTTTGTGTCTTTTATCAATATTCATGCGCTCCTAAACTGGTGTCCAGGGATTGCCCCGTGACGCCCATCAAGGAGATAAACATGAAAATAGCCCTCATCGGCGCCGGCCTGATTGGCCAGAGCATCGCCCATTTGCTTCGTGAAACCGGCGACTATGAAGTCGTGGCCTTCGACCGCGATGCACACGCGCTCAGCCTGCTCGAAGCGCAGGGTATTCCGACCCGTCGCGTCGATTCCGCCGATGCCAACGCGCTGCGTCTCGCGCTCCAAGGCTTCGATGCGCTCATCAACGCCATGCCGTATTACCTTGCCGTGACCGTGGCAACAGCGGCAAAGGCCGCCGGCGTTCATTACTTCGACCTGACCGAGGACGTGCGCGCGACGCATGCGATTCGCGCCATCGCCGACGATTCCACGCACGCGTTCATGCCGCAATGCGGGCTGGCGCCGGGGTTTATCGGCATCGTGGCGCACGATCTGGCGAAGCGTTTCACCGAACTGCGTGAGATCAAGATGCGCGTGGGCGCGTTGCCCGAATTCCCGACGAACGCGTTGAAGTACAACCTGACGTGGAGTATCGACGGCCTGATCAACGAGTACTGTCAGCCATGCGAAGCAATCCGCAACGGCAATACCCAATGGGTGCAGCCGCTGGAAGGCCTGGAACATTTTTCCCTCGATGGCACCGAGTACGAGGCGTTCAATACATCGGGCGGCCTCGGGACGTTGTGCGAGACGTTGGCAGGCAAAGTGGAATCGCTCGATTACAAGTCGGTGCGTTACCCGGGCCATCGTGAGCTGATGAAATTCCTGCTCGACGATTTGCGCATGTCGAGTGATCGTGACGGATTGAAGGCGATGTTGCGTCGCGCGGTTCCGGCGACAGCGCAAGACGTGGTGCTGGTTTTTGTGACGGCGACCGGCATGCGCGACGGGCGTCTCGTGCAGGACGTCTTCACGCGGAAAATTTTCGCGAAAAACATATGCGGCGTGCCGATGAGCGCCATCCAGATCACGACCGCCGGCGCGGTCTGCGCAGAGCTCGATCTGTTCCGTGAAGGCGTGTTGCCGGCGAACGGCTTTATCCGGCAGGAACAGGTTCCTTTGCAGGCTTTCCTGGACAACAGGTTCGGGCGCTTGTATGAAGGCGCACGCGACGTGGCAGGCGTACGGGAGCTTGCGGAGGCTTGAGAGGACGAAGGGCGGCTTTCAACGCCGCCTTATCCTCGATACCGGTTCATCAATGGTGTCGAGGTAATGCCGTGCAGAATCACCGACGCCGCAATCACCGCCAGCACCAGCGGCGCCAGTGGCTCCGCGGCGCTGCGCGGCGCATGTTCCAGCGCGTACAGCAAATAATAAAACGACCCCACGCCGCGAATTCCAAACCAGCTTGTCAGCAGCCGTTGCGATTTCGTAGCTGATGATCCGATCAGCGACGCCTGCACCGAAATCGGCCGCGCCACGAAAAACAGCAGCGCAATAATGGCCGCGCCATGCCATGTGAAGAGTGTGTCCCACACATTGGCGAGCACGCTTCCGACCATCAACATGACGGCGACTTCGGCGATGCGCTCGAGTTCTATCGTGAAGCCGAGCACGCGTTCTGCGACGAATGCATGCGCGCGATCGGGGTCCGAGGCGGTTGCGCCCACATCCTGCGCGTCGATCTTGCCGACCGCTTCGTGCGCGGATTTATCGCCACTGGCTTTCTGTTCGACACGGCGCATCGCGAGGCCCGCTGCGAATACCGCAAGGAACGCATACGTGTGCATCAATTCCGCGATGCCATACGAAAGCGCAATCAGGCCCAGCGCGTAGAAACCCTCCGGCCCGAGCGCCAGGCTATAACGCGTGCGCAAAAACGCGATCAGCCGCACGGCGAGATCGCCCAGAATCCATCCGACGGCCAACGCCCCCGCCACGCCCCATAACGCATCCCCGGCAAATTGCCAACTCAACGCCTGCTGCGGCGATGCCTCGTAGTTGCACACCGCGATACCCAGCAGCGCAAACGGCAGCGCGATGCCATCGTTCAGGCCGCCTTCGCCGGTCAACGAGAATCGCAAGAGATCGATATCGCCGGGAACCTGGACTTGCACGTCGTGGGCCAGGACGGGGTCGGTGGGGGCGAGCATCGCGGCGATCAGCAATGCGGGTCCCCAGCTCATGTGCAGCAGGTAGACGCAGGCGAGCGTCATGATGGCGACGGTCGCGACCATCGCCAGGAGGCCGAGGCGCACAGGTAATAGCCAGATCCGGTCGGTCGGCGGCACGCGCAGCCGCAAGCCGATTGCGAACAGCGACACGAGCATGGCGACTTCGGTGATCCGGCGCAGCAACGTGGCGTCGCCGAGAAGGTCGATCTTGAGCAAGCCCAGGCCAAACGGGCCAAGGCCAAAGCCGATGGCCAGATACACCATTGCGCTGCTGATGGGGAGTTCTTTGAACGTCGAGCTGGCAAGCCCCATGAAGATGAGCACACCGCCAACGACGAGAAACCATATCGTTTCGGTCATGAGAGCCTGAGGTGGATGCAACGTAGGCTCTTTTTAGAGCAAGGGACGTGCCACAACGTGATATGGGCGATACAACTGGAACACCGTTTCATCTCACGCGCGGGAAATCATGAAATCGTCACAGTTGCGGCGGCGGCCTGCGTAAGATCACGCAGATGCCGGGACATGTCCGCCGGCTTGTTGCGACCACGAACCACTGAATCGCCGAATCATCGTGAAACGTAAAATGCCCGCGCTCAATGCGCTGAAAGCCTTCGAAGCCGCCGGGACAACCGGTAGCTTTACCCGCGCCGCCACGCTGCTCAACGTCACGCAGAGCGCCGTCAGCCGACAGGTCCGGCAACTGGAGGAGCAGGTCGGCGAGACGCTTTTTTCGCGCCGTCATCAGCATCTGGTGCTGACGCCGAGCGGCCGCGTGCTCCTGCGCGCGCTGCAGCAGTCGTTCGACAAGATCGAGTTGACGGTGCGCGCGATCAGCCAGAAAAACGATGTCAATCGCCTTCGCATCAACGTTCCGCCTACGTTCGCGGCGCGCTGGCTCGTGCCGCGTCTCGGACGCCTGCGCGCGGCGTTCCCGGAGCTGGACCTGAGCATTACGACGCGCGTGGAAGACGGCATCGCGGATTCGAACCGGCTGGATTGCGCGGTTCGTTTCGGCGATGGCGAATGGAACAACCTCGAAAGTACCTTGCTGATGCACGAGCGCCATATCGCGGTGGCGTCGCCGGGTTTGCTGGATCGTGAAAGTGAGGGCGCGCCGGTGGACCTGAACCGATTCACGCTGCTACACGTGTTGTCGGGCGAAGACCAGCGGTATCTCACGTGGCAGCACTGGCTGGACGCGGCGCGTATTGAAGGCGTGGATACGGACGGCGGTCACGAATTCGACGTGCTCGATTTATCGATACAAGCGGCCGTCGACGGCATGGGCATCACCATCGCCGATCGTCACATGATCGCGGCCGAACTGGCATCGGGACAATTGCGGCAAGTGCTCGATGTCGAGATAGAAGGGCGGCAATCCTACTGGTTCGTGCTGCGTCCCGAGCAGCGGGCAAGCGGGACGCAGCGTCTGTTCCAGCAGTGGCTTCAGGCCGAAGCGGTGGCGAGCGCTTCGCGCTGAACGAAGTTTCGCGAGATGGCGTCATCGAGGATCATTTGCGCCGCTTTTTCCGCGACCATCATCACGGGCGCATTGATGTTGCCGGACGTGACGTTCGGGAAAATCGATGCATCCACGATCCGCAACGCCTGCATGCCGTGCACACGCAAGCGGTTGTCGACGACTGCGGTCTGCGCGTCCGGACCCATCGCACATGAACCGCACAGGTGGTAGATCGAGCCGCTGTTCTCGCGGAAATATTCGAGCATGGCGGCGTCGTCGTCTTCGGGTACGACCGATTCACCCGGCAGCGTTTCTTCCACCGTCACCGCGCGCAACGCGTTCGCCTTCATGATCGAACGGATCAGGCGGCTTCCCTGGATCACTTCGTCGATATCCTTTTGCGTCGTCAGATAGTTCGCGCGGATCAGGGCGGCATCGGCGGGATTCGTCGATGAAATCTCGATCGACCCACGGCTCGTCGGACGGCACGGGTTGAACGCGAGCAGAAAACCGGGATACGGCTCGGGCGTGAGTTGCGAGCGGCTCGATTTTGGAATCCGGTATGACAGCGGATTGAAGTAAAGCTGCATGTTCGCATGCTGGCTGGCCGGATCGGTGCTGAAGAAACCGCCAGCCTGGTTCACGCTCATCGCAAGCGGTCCTTTGCGCGTCAGCAGGTATTGCAGACCGAGTTTCAGCTTGCCCAGAAGCGAGCCGAAATCGCCGTTCAGCGTCGGCATGTTCGCGCGATAGTAGTAGCTCGCGCAAAGATGATCCTGCAGGTTCTGACCGACGGCCGGCAGCGCATGCACGACAGGAATGCCGTGGCGCGCAAGCAATTGCGCCGGGCCGACGCCGGACAGTTGCAGCAGCTTCGGGGTATCGACGGCGCCTGCGCACAGCAGCACTTCACGCTTCGCGTTGAACGTTCGCGTGACGCCGTTCTGCGAGACTTCGACGCCGGTGGCACGCCGTCCATCGAATAACACGCGCGTGGTCAGCGCATGATGTTCGATGCTCACATTCGAGCGTTTCAGCGCCGGTTCCAGATATCCCACATTGCTCGATGCGCGCTGGCCGTTGCGCGTGTTGACGTCATACACGCCCACGCCTTCGATTCGCGCGCCGTTGAAGTCGTCGTTGCGCGGGATCTTCAGCTCGTCGCAGGCATCGAGGAAATGGCGCGTGATCGGATGGATGCCATCTTTCATCGATGTCACTTGAATCGGGCCGCTCGAACCATGCACGACGGTGTTTCCAGCGGCATGCGTCTCGAGCTTGCGGAAATACGGCAGCACGTCTTTATACGACCAGCCCGCGTTGCCGGCTGCAGCCCAGTCGTCGAAATCGCGTGGCGCGCCGCGCACGAAGATCATCGCGTTGATGGAACCCGAGCCGCCTTGCACCTTGCCTCTCGGCGCGTAGATCTTGCGGCCGGCAAGTTCCGCTTCGGGCTCGGAGTAATACATCCAGTTGCACGCGGGATCGTAGTAGGTCTTCGCGAAACCCACGGGTATCTTGAACCAGAACGAATCGGCCGTGCCGCCGGCTTCAAGCACGAGCACGGAATGTTGTCCCGATGCCGACAAGCGCTCGGCCAGAATGCAGCCCGCCGATCCGGCGCCAACGATGATGTAGTCGTAAGTCATATTCAGTTACTCGCTTCAGCCTTTGGCCGGAGAAGAATCCCGTACATCGGCGGGCTTTGACGCCATCTGCAGATGCAGACGATCGCCGGTATAAGGGGAATGCGCGCGCACCACGTCCATGTTCAGTTCCACGCCGAGTCCCGGCGCTTTCGACGGGATGATGTAACCGTCTTCCCACTGAATCGGCGTCTTCAGGATCTGCGCATGAAAACCGTCCCACGTGCCGATGCTTTCCTGAATCAGGAAGTTGGGCGTGCACGCGGCGAGTTGAATGCTCGCCGCAGCGCCGATGGGGCCGTTGTAGAGATGCGGCGCGATTTGCGCGTAATAAACCTCGGCGAGCGTCGCGATCTTCTTGGCTTCGAGCAGGCCGCCGCAACGCGCGACGTTCAGTTGAAGAATCGATGCCGCGCTCGCTTGCAGCAGCTTGAAGAATTCGTACTTGGTGGTCAGCCGTTCGCCGGCCGCAATCGGGATGCTGGTATGGCGCGCGACTTGCGCCATCGCGTCTTCCTGGCCGGGCGGCACGGGCTCCTCGAACCACAACGGATCGTATTTTTCGAGCCGCTGAGCCAACCGGATTGCCGACGATGGAACCATCTGCCCGTGCGTGCCGAACAGCAGATCGCAACGGTTGCCAATGGCTTCGCGGATGCGCTTGCAGAATGTCTCGCAGCGTTCGAGCACGTCCAGCGAAAGCTGATGGCCCGAGTACGCGGTGTACGGTCCGGCGGGATCGAACTTGACGGCGGTGAAGCCGAGGTCCGCGTTCTTTACCGCGCACTCGGCGGCGAGATCGACGTCGTCGTAATCGTATTCACCGGCGGCGTTCTTCGGGTAAAGATACGTGTACGAGCGCAGCCGTTCATTCACGAGGCCGCCCATCAGTTCGTACACGGGCTTGTCCGCCGCCTTGCCGATAATGTCCCAGCACGCCATTTCCAGGCCGCTGACGACGCCCATCATCGTGAGGTCGGGGCGTTGCGTGAAGCCGCTCGAATACGCTTCGCGGAAGAAGCGCTCGACGTGATGCGGATCGTGGTTCTGCAGATAACGCCCGAACACGTCGTCGATGATGTGCGCCATTGCTTTCGGATGGAACGTCGCCGAATAGATTTCACCCACGCCTTCAATGCCGCAAGCCGTTTTCAGCTTCACGAAGATCCAGTACATGCCACCGAGATGCGGCGGCGGCACGGCTACGAAATGCGTTTCGAGGGAGACGATTTTCATCGGATGGCGTCCTTTGCAACGGTCTTGCGCATGCCCATCAGGGCGAGGGCGGCCACGCCGCCGATCACGCTGACCACGGCAATGTAGGAGAAGTAAATCTGATAGCCGGGAAGGCCGGGGAAATGCTCGGTGGTCCAGCCGTTCACGAGCGGCAGGAACACGTCGGGTGAATAACCGATCAGCGAAACCAGGCCGATCGCCAGGCCCGTGATGCGCAGCGGAATGCCGCAATCATCGAGCAGCGACCAGTAGAGACCACGAATGGCGTACGTCAGGATGCCGATGACCAGCACCACGACCGCAATGACCGCAACGCCCACGCGTGGTTCGATATGCATCGTCGGCAGCACGGCCAGCGCCACGAGTCCGATCGCGGCGAGGAACAACGCGGTGCTCAGAACGCCGAGCGTGGAAAAACGATCGCCGAGATATCCGCCGCCAATCCCGCCGATGGGCCGCATCCATAGCTTGAGCGTGGTGAGCGTGCCGGCCATCACAACGGTCATTTTCAGATCACCGACCTGAAGGTACGCGGAGAAGCTGTAGGTCGCCCAGAAGATCTGGTATCCACAGAACACGACGGCGGCCATCAACCAGAGCTGGGGGATACGCATCAGCGTGACGAGGTCGCGCCATAGATTGTGTTTCTGCGACAGGTTGTCCGCTGCTTGCTGAAGCTCCTGTTGCGTGGCGGGCGGTTCTTTCACCATCACCATCAGCAATCCCAGGCCGATACAAAACCCCGAATATAGATACACGACGTAGCGAAAACCGACGTTCGTCGGCAAGCCGTGTTTTTCGGTCGCGGCGGCGAAGATCACGAGCGCGATGGTCGCGAGCAGCGCTTCGATCAAACCCCGGCCGCCATCCAGCAGACCGAAAAAACGGCCTTGTTCGTCGTGCGCGGCGATTGTTTTGACGCGCTTTAGAATCGATGCCCAGAAGGTCAGGCCGGTGGTCAAGCCCCAGCAGCAGAACACGACGAGCAGCACGGGGAGGCTCGGCGCGGTCGAATAAACCAGCCCGAGCGCGCCGGTCGCGATCAGCGAAAAGCAGATCAGGAAACGTGGCGCGATGCGGTCGGCAAGCCAGCCGCTCGGCAAATAGCAAAGCAGGAAAACTGTGCCGAGGATGGAATACAGATACCCGAGCTGGCTGTTGTCGATATGAAAAAACTCGAGCATCGGCGTCTGGTACACCTGACGCAAATACAGCAGCGGGTAGATTGCGCCAGCGGCAATGACCAGCAGCAGGAGCTGGATGTATCGTTGCGAGCGGCTTGTTTCGACGACTGCCGGCGTGATGCCGGTCAAGGTTTTATCCACGATAAGTCTCCTTCAGCGCGCTCCGAAGGCGCGCTGTTTTTATCGATCTATGCAGGTTGGGGAAAAGTCAGTACTTCAGAACCACAAGGCGGGTCTGCGTGAATTCGAGCATGCCGTGCTTGCCGTCGTCGCCGCCGAGTCCAGAACGTTTCCAGCCGGCGTGGAAACCTTGATACGGATCGGCAGGCGTGCGGTTCACGTACAACTCGCCAGCTTCGATCTCATTGGCCACACGCATGGCGGTGCGATAGTTCTCCGTATAAAGCACCGAAGACAGACCGTATTGATGGTCGTTGGCCATCGCGAGGGCTTCGTCGAGCGTGTCGTACGAGATCACGGGCAGCACCGGTCCGAAAATTTCCTCGCGCACGATTTCCATGTCGTGGCGGCAATTGAGCAGCAAGGTGGGCGGATAGAAATAGCCGGCGGTGTCGGGCAACGTTCCGCCGGTTGCGACGGTTGCGCCTTCGGCGACGGCGCGTTGCACCATCGCGTGAATGTTTTGCTGCGCCGACCGGCTGACCAGCGGTCCCATCTTCGACGCGTCCTTTGAACGATCGCCGAAACTCACCGCGCTCATCTTCTCGCGCAGCAATTCGACAAAGCGGTCATGCACGCTGGCGTGGACGTAGACGCGTTCCATCGCGGTACACAACTGCCCGCAATGCGTGGTCTTCGATCCAACGATCGCGCTTGCTGCGGCTTCAAGATCGGCATCCGGTTCGATGATTGCCGGCGCCTTGCCGCCGAGTTCCAGCGAAGGTTTCGCGATGTTCGACTTGCAGTAATCCAGCACGATGCGTCCCGCGTTCACGCTGCCGGTCAGCGTGATCATGCCGACGGCCGGATGCGTGCAGACCGTCCCCGCGGTCGCGTGGTCCATGGCGAGCACGTTGAAGATGCCTGCGGGGAGGCCCGCTTGCTGCGCGGCTTCGGCGATTTCGAAAGCGGACGTGGGCGTGTTGTTGCTCGGCCGGACCACGACCGCGTTGCCCGTGATCAGCGCGGGCGCGACCTTGCGCAGGAGCGTGTAGACCGGGTAGTTGAACGGGATCAGGCACGCAACCACGCCAATCGGCTCGCGATGCAGCACGAGGTTTTCGTTGGGTGTATCGCTGGGGATGACTTCGCCTTCGATCCGGCGCGCCCATTCGGCGTGGTAACGGGTGATATCGGCGGCGTAGCGGGCTTCGTTTTCCGAATCCGCCAGGCTTTTGCCCGATTCCAGCGCCAATGCCGCGCCGATCTGCGGCGCACGTTCGACGATGGCGTCGGCGAAACGGCGCAAATGTTCGCCGCGCTTGATCGAGCTCAGCTTGCGCCACGTTTTCTGCGCCCGCGATGCGGCTTCCACGGCGGCGAGCGCATCGTCCTCTGACGCCAGCGTGACGCGCGCGACGATCTCGGCGGTGGCGGGGTTATCGACATCGGCAAACCGATCGGACGATGAGTCGATCAGGCGGCCGTCGATGAAGTTACGGTAGGTGCGCATCGTGATTGCCCGGGAAAGAAGCGCCGCAGCGGATCCGCGACGTGAATGGCGGTAGTTTTAGCGGGCGTGACACTGAGCCACAAGCGATTAAATCTCGACCCGTCCATGCGTAAAACGCACACACGGCGGGAAGCTTTGCTGATGCATCGATGCCAACGGCGAGCTACCATGCAAAAACCCGCAGACCTCGCTGGACCAACCGGAGGAGACATCCACATGTCGCAACACTTTGACGCCATCGTGATCGGGACCGGACAAGGCGGCGCGCCGCTTGCCGTGAAACTTGCCGAAAGCGGCAAGCGCACGGCGGTGATCGAACGGTCGTTGTTCGGCGGGACGTGCGTGAACGTTGGCTGCACGCCGACCAAGACGTATGTGGCGAGTGCCCGGGCGGCATACGTCGCGCGCCACGCGGCGGAGTATGGCGTGATCCTGGATGGCGGGGTTCGCGTGGACCTTGCGCGCGTCAAGGCGCGCAAGGACGAGGTGATCGGCGAATCGCGTAAAGGCGTGGAGAAGTGGTTGCGGGGGACATCGGGCGTGACGGTTCTCAATGGTCACGGGCGGTTCACCGGACCGCATTCCGTCAGCGTGCAAGGCAACGACGGCCAGCAGCACGAACTCTCGGCGGATGCGGTTTTCAGCAATACCGGGACGCGCGCGACCGTGCCGGAAATCGAGGGCCTGGCGGAAATCTCTTATCTGACGAATTCCACGATTCTCGAATTGACTTCCCTACCCGAACATCTGGCGATTGTGGGCGGAAGTTATATCGCGCTGGAATTCGCGCAGATGTTCGCGCGCTTCGGCAGCCGCGTGACGGTGCTCGTTAGAGGCGACCGGGTGTTGGCGCGCGAAGACAAGGATTTTGCGGAGCAGGTTCAGAAGGTTCTTACACGCGATGGCGTGGAGTTTCGCTTCAACACGGAGACGTCGAAGGTCGAGGCGGCGGGCGATGGCGTGCGGATTTTTCTTGGCGCCGGAACCAGCATCGATGCATCGCATTTGCTGTTTGCCACGGGACGCACGCCGAACACCGACGACCTCGGGCTGGAGCACGCGGGCATTGTGCCGAACAAGCACGGTCTGATCGATGTCGATGGCCAGCTTCGTACCAAAACGCAAGGCGTCTGGGCGCTCGGCGATGTCAACGGGCGCGGCGCGTTCACCCATACGTCGTACAACGATTACGAGATCATTGCGTCAAACGTGGTCGATGGCGAATCACGCAGCGTCGATTCGCGGATCATGTGTTACGCGGTTTTTGTAGACCCGCCGTTCGCGCGGGTAGGCATGAGCGAAACCGAGGTCCGCAAGGACGGCCGCCCGGCGCTGATCGCCACCATGCCGATGTCGCGCGTCGGCCGGGCACGTGAGCGCGGCGAGACAGACGGGTTCATGAAAGTGCTGGTCGACGCGCAGACAAAAAAGATTCTGGGCGCGGCAATCCTGGGTATTGAAGGCGATGAAGCGATTCATACGTTTATCGACATCATGAATGCCGACGCGCCTTACACCACGCTGCAGCGCGCGATGCATATTCATCCGACGGTGAGCGAGCTGATTCCTACGCTGTTAGGGATGTTGAAGCCGCTTGAATGACTCAACTCCGTCGGCGCTTGATGCGCTCGGCGATCGCCGGGCTTTTGAGCGAAGTTTCGTAGGCGGATCGATCGTTCAAGGCCGAGGAATCGCCCGCCGCGATGGCGCCGAGTTGCCGTTTCATCGACCTTACGACGCTCGGTTCGCAAGCGCGCAGGGCATCGACATATTCCGCCGTTCGCGTCGTCAACTGATCGGCCGCGACCAGATCCGTCAGAAAGCCGATGCGCAACATCTCCGGCGCATCGATTGCCATGCCGGTGAGAAACAGCCGCTTCGCCTGTGCCAGCCCCAGCTCGCGGACATATCGGCGCATACCGTCCGGGTAGTAATGCAAGCCGATGCGCGCCGCCGGCATGAACATCCGCGAACCTTCAATGCCGATCCGGATATCGCAGCACAGCGCAAGATCCGTCGCGCCGCCGTACACGCTGCCGTTCAGCGCACAGATCGTGGGAAGCGGACACGCCTCGAGTTCGTTGAGCACGCTTTCAAACGAATCATCGATATCACCGGCTGCGAGCGCTGAAAGCGTGTAGCCCGAGCTGAACGTGGCCGGGCCGGTGCCGGTGACTACCAGCGCGAAAGTCGTGTCATCGGTTGAAGCGGCGGCAATTGCCTCACGAAGTCCCGCAACATCTGCAGGATCGATACGATTGTGCTGCTCCACGCGCGTCAGCCGGATCGTGACCACGCCCTCGTGCCGCGACCACGAAAACCCTTCACTGACGCTCGTCTCGGTCATATCCGTTCACCCCGCAGGCGTGGCTTCCTTGTCTTTTTTCGCGGCTTCGTCGTTCGCGGCGGCGTCGCGTGTTTCCGGCATGGCCAGCCACACCAGCGCAACGGCCAGCGCGCCCGCTGCCGCAAGCCCGAAAAAGCTCGTATTCACCCCGAACTTGTCAGCGACAAACCCGGCAATCGCCGTACTCAACGTCGCGCCAATACCCGCCGCAAGACCGAAGAAACCGATACACAAGTTGTACCGGCCTTTGCCGCCGGCAACGTCGGCTGCGATCAAAGGCAGCATCACGCCGAAGACTGCCGCGCTGATACCGTCGAGCATCTGCACCGGCACGAGCAGATAAGGGCTGCTCGCGCTGCTGGCCGCCGCGAACAGCAGCGCGCGCAGCGGCAACGCCGAAAAACCGAGGATCAGCACCGGCCGCCGGCCCCACGTCTGCGCCTGTCGCCCAACCCACGGCGACAATCCCGCCACGATGAACTGCGGCACGATAATGCACGCCGCGATCACCAGTTGAACGTTGTCGCCCATGTGCGCGGTGACTTCGCCGGCGGCAAGATTCAGCATCGCCGCATTGGACAGGTGGAACAGCACCACGCACGCGGCAAAGGTCAGCAAGCGCGGATCGCGCAGCAAATCGCGCAGGCTTTCCGGGCGCTCGCCGTCGGCTGAACTGAGGGCATCGGAAATTGTCGAGCCAGCTTTCGATGCCGCTTTTTTCATGCGCGGCACGACCGGCGGCATCTCGTGATGGATCATGTTCAACGCGACCAGCGCCGGCAACGCGAGCGCGGCCGTCAGGAAGAACACCGAGCGCAGCGACAAATACTCGCCGAACACGCCCATCAACGCCGCGGTCAACGCGCTGCCGATCGACGCCCATCGCGCATTGCGTCCAAGCCGCGTGCCGAGATCGGCGCGCGAGACGAGGGCGAGCGAGATGGCGGCCATCGCCGGCACGAGCATGCAACTGGCGAATCCATGCAGCACTTCGGCCGCAAATACGGAAACGAATGTGGGGCTCGCGCCGAGCAGCAACGCGCTGATGATGATCGCGATGATCGCGGCGGCAGCCGCGCCTTTCTTGTTGCGCAAGGCGTCGACGAGCGCGCCGGCCGGCAACTGGCTTGCCATTGCGCTGATCGTGCCGACGCTCAGCATCAGCCCGATCTCGCCCTGCGTCCACTTGTTCGCGGCGAGATAGGAAGCGATGAACGGCCCAAAGCCGGTCTGCACATTCGCGACAAAAAAGTTCAGCCAATCCAGCGCGCGCAGACTTCGTGCAGTAACCATATTTCAGATCGTCCTCATTGTTTCGAGGGCCGTGCGGCGGATGCTGCAGCCGCCACGGGTCCCGAGGACGTTGAAGCCGGTACTGCCGCCGCTGCTGCCGCCGATGCCGGTTCCGAGGCCGCGGCGGGTTCGGCCGGAGGAACGACGGGCGAGATGATCTTGATCGGCTGATCGGGCGAATAGGTCGGTGCGGCCTTGATCTGTGTATCGGTGAAATCCAGTTGCAATTGCAGCACCTTGTTGCGCGAAACCACGTGCAGGTCCGGCCAGTTGGCCGCGACTTGCCGCTTGTCGCCGGCGAGGGAATCGGAGAGATCGATGACAAGCGCCTGCGGTTGCGCCTGCGAATCGATCAATACATCGACCACCCGGCCCATGCGCGCGCCGCTTTTTTGCGTGACGTTCGAATCGACGAGTTGTGCCAGCGTCGGCGGGACTTCGGCGACGGAACCCGGTTTCGGCGGCGCTTCCGCCTTCTTACCGGCGGCCGCTTGCGGCATGACAAACGTCACGGGCGCTTTCTTGTCGGCCGGATTGAAACGGAACGCGCTCCACGGGAACGTGACCTTGCGATCGCCCACGCCGAGGAAGCCCGACAGGTTCACGATCATGAGCTTCGGCTTGGCGGCGGCATCCACGTACATGTCCACCGCGCGGCCGACGATCTTGCCGTCGCGCTGGATCTCGCTGTCGAGCAGGCCATGGATCTGCTCATGCTGCATGATGCGTGTGGTGAGAATCGGCGGCGGAGGCGGCGGCACCTTTTCTTCGACGGGCGGTGGCGGCGGTGGCGGCGGTTTCTTCGGCACGACGACGCGGCGCTTGGGCTTCGGACGCGGCGCTTTTTGCTCGACGGGCGGTTGCGTGGCAACGGGCGTGGAAGCCGGCTCCTCTTCCGGTTCGGCGGCTTCGGGCTCGCTCGCCGGCTGCGGCGTCGATAGATCGATGATCGGCGCCGGCGGCTGTGTCGGAAACAGGCTGCATCCGGACATGACCGAGACAAGCGCCAGGCCGATCAGGATCGCAAGCGTCCTGGCCATTGCGCGCCAGTGCCAGTCATACGCTCGTGGCGGAAGGCCGCCCCGAGGTAAGCCCTGCAGTAAGCCACCACTCATCACAAGAGCTCCATGTTGCCGGATCGCCTTCAAAAGAGTCGTGCGCCGCCGATCCAGATCATCGATGGCGCGGGTTTATCGGTATGTGCTGACTCGGAAGGTCAGACGCCCGACGGTCGCGACTTCGCTTCGGTCGCCTCGGCGAGCCGCGCAACCGTGTCGGGGGCGCCCATTTTCGCGGCAGCGTCGCGTGCGGTAAAGCCATTTGCGTCCTTGGCGTCCGGATTCGCGCCGTGCGCAATCAGGAATTCGACCATTTCGACGCGATTGAACATGGCCGCGATCATCAGCGCCGTGCGGCCATCGGGCGATGCGCCTTCCACGTCGGCGCCATGTTCCAGCAAGGCTTCGATGACCGGCTTGTAACCCTTGAACGCCGCGCCCGCAATCGGCGTCTGGCCGTTGTCGTTGCGCAGGTTCGGATCGGCTTTATGCTGCAGCAGGACACGCACGGCGTCGGCGTGGCCGTGATAGCTCGCGAGCATCACGAGCGTGTCGCCCTTGTCGTTACGCATGTTGGGCGGCAGGCCCTTGTGCAGCAAAGCGTCGAGCATGGCGGCGTCGCCGCGGCGGGCGGTATCGAAGACTTCGGCCGCGAAGTTGATGAGTTCTTCGCTCATCGTCTCCTGGTTCGGCTTTTGCTCGCCGGAAGGGGTATCGGTTGGCATGAAAGGCTCCATGGAGTGGGGTGGACCAAGTCGCGCCGGGGCTTGTTGCGCATGGCCTGGGCCGGGGCGGTCTTCCGGATTTCGGATGCTTGTGCACGGTGCCGGCGTTCAAGTGCGTCAGGATACACAGGTTTGATCGAGGGCCGCACGAGGAAGCAGGATTCGGGCCGCGCCAAGCTGGGCGTCCGCGATACCGCTTTTGGTCGACGCCGATCTTCCCTTGACCCGCGCTAATCGCGCGCTTACGCTCGCCACCACTTCACCTGGAGATGCGCCTTGAGCACTGATCATCCCGACAGCCTGCGCCGTATTGCGCCGGCTGCCACACGTAATCGCGATGTGATCCGCGATGTCCTCGTGCGCGTGTTGCAGAAGAGCGGAATCGTTCTCGAGATTGCGAGTGGCACTGGTCAGCACGCGGTGCATGTCGCCGCGGCGCTGCCGGACATCACGTGGCAGCCGAGTGACCCGGACGAGAAGTCGCTTGCGTCCATCGAGGCATGGCGGGCCCACGCCGCGCTCGCCAATCTGAACACGCCGGTCGCGCTGGATGTGCGAGCCACGCCATGGCCCGTGCCGGACTCGCTCGCGGGGATAGTCTGCATCAACATGATCCACATTGCGCCGTGGGCGGCGGCCGAAGCGCTGTTCCGTGGCGCCGGCGAACGGCTGACCAACGGCGGCGTGCTGTTCCTCTACGGACCGTACAAACGCGACGGCGCGCACACGGCGCCGTCAAACGAAGCTTTCGATGCCCAGCTTCGCGCGACCAATCCCGATTGGGGCGTGCGCAATATGGAGGACGTGGTGGAACTGGGCCGCCGCGCGGGTCTGACGATGGAAGAAACTGTGTCCATGCCTGCCAACAACTTCAGCCTCGTGTTCAGGCGGGCGCGGATCTAGGCTGGTTTATCGGGGAAAATCCGCAAAATTTTCTGCTCCGATGCCCGCCCCGCACGCCTTCGCCGAACTTTAAGGATGGCGCGTTTGCGCCTCAAATGGCCTCTCGCGTGTAGACTGCGGTAGACCCGTAGGTTGCATCGTCTCCCCAAAACATCTTTTCGCCAATTTCGGCTTATCTTTAGCCGATTTTTCGCCGATACCCTCAAGCGGAGGCATCGTACATGCATGTAGCGCTGCAGCAGGAAGCCGTCACGAGCGGCACGCCCGCCGAACAACCTCAAAAAACGCCGCGCGACCTGCGTCGCGTCGATATCAACCCCGATCACTGGTATCCCGTTGCGTGGTCGCGCGAGGTCAAGCGCGGCAAGGCGCATGGCGTGAAGTTTGCCGGCGACCCCGTCGTGCTGGTCCGTACCGAAAGCGACAAGGTGTTCGCGCTGGAAGACCGCTGCGCGCATCGGCAAGTGCCGTTGCATGCGGGCGTGGTCGACGGCGAATCCATCCGATGCTGTTATCACGGCTGGACGTACGACTGTTCGGGCAAATGTATCGACGTTCCATATCTCGGACGCGAGCGTCTGCCCAACGGCGTGCGTTCGTACCCGTGCCGCGAGGAAGCCGGACTGATCTTCATTTTCCCGGGCGATCCGCTGCTGGCTGAAACCGTGCCGTTCCCGGCGCTTGGTTCCGTCGGCGATAAAGCCTATAAAACCCGCCGCTTCGGCCGCGAGGTGAAGTGCCATTACACCTTCATGCACGAAAACCTGATGGACATGAACCATCAGTTCCTGCATCGCAAGCAGATGGGTCAGATGAAGGCGCGTTCGGTCGGGCGCAGCCGGGGCGAAGACTGGGTCGAAGTGAACTACACGTTCGCGCGCGAAGAGGGCAAGCAGCCGATTGGCGAAGCGCTCGTATTCAGCCAGAAACGCGGCACGAAGCCCGACGTGAACAACAAGGATGTGATGACGATCCGTACGGAATATCCGTACCAGACGCTGCGGATCCGCACGAAGGACCAGACCATGGTGATGGATCTGTGGATTGCGTACGTGCCGCTCGACGCCGAGCAGCGTACGAACCGTACGTTCGGATTGTTGTCGATCCGGCGGCCGAAGATTCCGGGAATTCTCGATGCCGCCTGGCCGTTGCTGGTGTGGTTCACCGAGCGTATCTTCAAGGAAGACCGTTGGATCGTGGAGCGCGAGCAGGAAGCACACGACCGGCAGGGCGCCGATCATAATCACGAGGTGTTTCCGGTCATTCTCGAACTTCGCTCGCTGCTGACTGACTGTGGTGCGCCGCTTCGGGAACCTGCGGTGGAACGTCGCGTGCATATGATCCAGCCGGTGACGGACTGATATCGTACGTAGCGCTGTAGTTATGTATCAACCAGAGAGGTCGATCATCATGGAACCCAACCCGACAGAAGACCGCGTCACGCCCTCGGTCAACGTCAATGAACCGCCCGAGCAGGATCATTTCGATGCCGCGATCAGCCACGTCGACAGTTCGTATTCATCGGGCGTGCTGGCCGCCAAGGCTGCGAAAGGGATTTTGTACAGCGTGATCGAAACGCTGGGGACGCTTATCGGCGATCCGGATTTGCCAGAGCACGCGCGCTCTGGCTATCAGGCGCTGCTTGTGAGCGCGGAAGAACTGCGTTCACGGATCGATTAACAAAGGCTCACAGCCAGCCTGGGGTAACGCCCAGGCAATAATTTAAGGTCAACCACGGAGCACATTATGAGTAAAGCCCAGGACGCAAAGAAAACCGAGAAAAAGGTCGCCCTCAAATCGCCGAAGGAAAAGAAAGAGGCAAAGAAGCTGAAGAAGGAGGCGACCAAGCGGCAGTAAGCGCAACGAGCACGCGGTGACTATGTAGGCATCAGAAATTTAGCCGATGGTCCGGTACAAGATCATCCGGCATGGGAGCTCCAGACATCACGTTGTAGCAGCGTTTCGAACTCCAGCGGCCCGCCTTCAGGCGGGCCGTTTGCATTGCCCCAACGGTTGTTCGACGAGCAACGGATACGGGGAATCTCAAAATTCTGTATGATAATGATTCTCAATAACGTATCCAGACCCGCGATACTCGTCCCGGGCAGGACGAGCGCGCGCTTTATATCGATGCATGACTTTTTCATGCCGGCATCCGTTGTGTTCGCGATCGCCGGTTCCCTGTTGTTCTACCTTGCCGCGCCCGGGCAGCGCTGGCTGAGCGCGCCGCTTGCGCCCCGGCTTTGCAGGACGCTTTCGGCCGTGTTCATGTGCGCGGCGATTGTGATCGGGGCGGGCGGGCTGAATCCCGCTACGTCGCTTGCCGTCGTGTTCACTGCGGCCATGGCGTGCCTGACGGCGTGTCCATTTATAGGCGTGGTTATTGCCGTAATGATCGCGCGGTCGCCGTCTCAGCCTCATTCGCCGGACGCGTCGCGGTGACTTCGAAGACTGGCCGGTCCGGCAAGAAAGTCGAAGTCACATCGCGCGATTGGACGCTCAAGACGCTGGCGGGAGCTGCCGGCGGATTCGGGTTGGGGATCGCCGCGAGCGGGTTGCTCGCCTGCCTCACGCCCGGTCCGCTCGATGCCCAAAACAAATTCCAGGTCGCAATGTGGCTCGTGCCGCCCGTGTGGATCGGCGCGATGAGCGTGAGCTTCGTGTTTCGCAGCGGACTGCGCGCGTGGCTGTGGCTCGGCGGCGCCAATGCGCTCGGTTTCGCGATGCTTGCATTGGCTCGTCATTTCATTGTTCGCTAACTGAGAAAGCATGCGCAGCGACGTCATTCGCGTCTACAAGACGGTCCATACGTGGACAGGCATCATTGCCGGACTGGCGCTTTTTATTGCGTTCTATGCGGGCGCGGTGACCATGTTCAAAGACGCGCTCGACGCGTGGGTCACGCCGCCCGTCACCCGCACACAAGTGTTTCCGATGTCGCAGGCGCCATTGGTCATTCAACAGACGCTGGCGGCTTTTCCCGCTGCGCGGCGGCAGTTCACGTTGCGGCTCGAACCTGAAGGGCGCGCCAGTTTGTCGTGGCGCGAGCGCGGCAAACCGCAGCGCGTTTCCGCCACGCTCGATACCGACGGCCACCTGGAGACGCATACCCGCGGGCTGTCGGACGCCGCGAGGTTTATCGATATCCTGCACATGACGGCCGGTATTCCCGGCGGTTTCGATGTCGGCATGGGCGTAATGGGCGTGGTCTCGCTTGTGTACGGGCTCGCGCTGGTATCGGGCGTGATCGTGCTGTTGCCGAGCCTCATCAAGGATCTCTTCGTGGTGCGCGTGGGCAAGAACCTCAAGCGGATGTGGCTCGATGCGCACAACGTGGTCGGCATCTTGAGCTTGCCGTTCCATGTGGTGATGGCTTTATCGGTCGTCGCGTTCGGGTTGAACGATTACATCTTTCCGGTACAGGACCGGGTGATCTACGGCGGCACGCTCGATGCCACCATCAAAGCGCAGAACCCGTATTTCGCGAAGGCGCCAATCGTGCCCGGCGTTGATCCCACCAGATTGCTTCCGCCCGAGCAAATCCTGGCCGCCGTGAAACAGCGTGCGCCGGTGTTCGAGCCGGCCGAGCTGAGTTATCGGGGCGCTGGGGAACCGGGCGCGACCGTGTTCGTCGCGGGTGACGATCCGCGTTATCTGGCTCGCAGCGGGGGTTTCGCGTTGCTTGATCCCGTGACCGGCCGTTTCCTGAATGCCCAATTCCTGCCCGGCGCCGATGGCACCGCGTGGTCCGCCGCCACCAGCGCCTTCTTTGCGCTGCATTTCGGCAGTTATGGCGGCGGGACGATTCAATGGGCTTATTTCTTCCTGGGACTCGGTGGCGCTTTCCTCTTTTATTCGGGCAACTTGCTCTGGATCGAAAGCCGCCGCAAGGCCGAACGCCGTGGCGAAAGCATCGTGGTCAAGCAGCGGGCGGCCACGTATTTCATGGCCGCGCTGACGGTCGGCGTGACGCTCGGTTGCGTGGCAGGCATTTCCGCGACGCTCGCCGCCGGCAAATTGTTAAGCGGACGGGTTGCCGATCTGCCGGCCTGGCATGCGCGGATCTACTACACGGTCTTTCTTGCCAGCATTGGCTGGGCGTTCCTACGCGGCGGGGCGCGCGGATCGGTCGATCTTCTGGCGCTGACCACGTTCGCGACCTTGCTCGTGCCGGCGGCATCGGCGATTGGATGGCTGCTTCCATCGACGGGAATGTGGTTTGAATCTGCCACCGTTGGCGTCGATATTTGCGCGCTGATTGCTGCGGCGTGTTTTGGGTGGATGTTGCGGGTGACGGCGCGGCGAGTCAGAACCGGTGCGCGGGATAGCGTTTGGCGGCAACCGGCGCGCAGTGAACAAAACGCGTAAGCCAATAAAAAAAGCGCCGGCGAAAATCTATCGCCGGCGCTTCAAAACACAAGACCAGAACCGCCTTAAAAGTCCGTCGTCATCGAGAACAGGAACGTGCGCGGCGCGCCTTGCGTCAAGTACCCTTGACCCGATGTCGCAGCCGATTCCCAGTATGCCTTGTTCGCCACGTTCAGAACGCTGACACGGAAAGTCGTGTTCTTGTGGAACACATTGGTCGCGTAACGCGCGCCGAGATCGAAGCGGTTCCACGATGAAATCGATGCCGTATTGGCGACATCGAAGTATTGCTTGCCCGTGTGCAGGTAACGTGCCGTGAACGTCAGGCCGGGGACCATCGGCAGGTCGTATTCCGCGCCGAGATTGAACAGGAATGCGGGTACGCCGGTTGGACGGTTGCCGTCGGTCAGGCCGCCGGCGGTGTCGAGCAATTCAGCCTGGATATAGGAAGCGCCCGCCAGCAATCGAACGCCCTTGTACGGCTCGCCCGTGATCGACGCCTCGAGCCCGCGATGCCGTTCGCGCCCGTTCGCTGCAAAGATGTTGTCGCCATTCGTGTACGCACTCGGTTCTTCGATCTGGTAAGCGGAGAAGGTCGAACCGAAGTGATTCGTATCGTATTTGACGCCGACTTCGTATTGCTTCGAGCGCGAGGGCGCCAGGTTCGTGCCGAAGTTGGATGCCGTCGACGGCGCCGGTTTGCCTTGCGCCAACGCTTCGCTGCGATTGGCGAAGAACGCGACGTTTTGCCAGGGCTTGATCACGAGCCCGAGAATCGGCGTGGTGATGGAATCATTGTACGAAGACGTGAGCGTGCCAGTGCCCGTGTCGTAGTTGTTCTGGTGCAGTTCCTGGCGGCGGGCGCCGAGCGTGAACAGCACGCGATCGTTCAAGAAGCCCAGCGTATCCGATACCGCCACGCTTCGGATCAGCATGCGATCGGTGACGAACGGATCGGCGAAATTGCCGACCGGGCTCGCTCCGGGGCGCGGCACTTGCGGCGTGTTGTAGAGGTCCGTGTTGTACGTGTTCGAGAAGTCGAAAGCCGAACGGTCTTCAATACTCGTGAGCGATCCGCCCAGGGTCACGAAATGCGAAACAGGGCCGGTGCTGAAGCGCCCGCGAACGCCGCCTTCAGTCGAATATGCATCGGTCTTGCGCGGCACGCCGAGGCGAAACGCCGTGGTCAATCCAGTATCGCCGTTGAAGTTCGGCGATGAATAATCGCCGTGCTCGTTCGCGTGATGCACGCCACCTGCCACGTACGCGGTCCAACCCGGCATGAAGTCGTATTCCGCGCGCGCAATACCCACGGTGTCTTCGAGCGCGGTGTACGACCAGGGCTGCGCATAGTTATGCGTCGCGGAAGGGACCGCTGGAATCACGATGTCCGTGCCGCTCAGGTTAACCGTCGGACGGCCTTCGTTTACACGTTCGCGCTGATAAAGGAAATCGCCGTAGAGACGCAACTTGTCACCGCGATAATCCAGCGACACGGACGTGGCCGTGCTGCGCTTGTGTTCATCGTCGACACTGGTTTCGCCGTCGCGCACGAAGCTGTTCACCCGCACACCGAATTGTCCTTCGCTGCCAAAACGGCGGCCCACATCGACATGCGTTCCGAGTTCGCCGGAAGCCGTGCCTTCAACGGTTACGCGGGTCAGGGGTTTGTCGTCGGCGCGCTTCAATTCGAGGTTCACGCCGCCGCCAATGGCGGAGCCCGTCGGCGATGCACCGCTCAGGAAGGCATTTGCGCCCTTGAAGACGTCAACGCGTTCGAGCGTTTCTGTCGCCACGAGCTGACGCGGCGTAATGCCGTAAAGACCGTTGAGCGAGATGTCGTCACCGTTGAGCACGAAGCCGCGGATCACGAACACCTGTGACTGGTTGCCGAACCCGAGTCCGGAACGCACGGACGGGTCGTTGTCGAGGACGTCGGCGAGGGTGCGGGCCTGCTGGTCTTCAATCAGCTTCGAGGTGTACGTGGTCATGCTGAACGGCACGTCGATCATTTTCTGGTCGCCCAGTACGCCGAAACTCGCGCCGCGTGCAACCTGACCGCCGCTATACGTCGGCGCAAAGTCGCCGGGGAGCGCTTCTGCTGTGCCCTGAACTTTCACCGCAGGCAGGGTCTTGTCGGCGGAGTCTGCCGTCGGGGCGCTTTGTGCATACGCATTTCCCGCAACACTAATAGCCAGCGGCATTGCCGCGCGAAGGAAGACGTGACGCACGGCAGCGGACACCGGCCGGACGCGAAGCGGTTGCTGTTTGATTGGAAGCATCGAAGGAGCGGAGTAGCGAAGTGGTCGTGATTTCGCCCCGTCGTCCATCAAGTAGACGATCGGCAACGGAGCGGTGCTTTGTAGTGGGGTTATGTATGGACTTGCGAATCTGGATTTACAGCTGAACAACAAGACCTAACAAACGAGCGGATTATACACGAATGCGAATCGTTATCATTTGTGGCACAAAAAAACGACACGCCTTGGTTTTTACGGTGGCGGGCTGGTTTTCTGAGAAATAGACACGCGCTTCGACGGAAAAGCGAGGGTTCACGCGTCGCCGACCCACCGTTCCTCTGACGCTTTCAAGTGCGAGCGAATAGCGGCCTGCGCGGCGATCGGATCACGCGCTTCGAGCGTCCTGAGAATGCGTTCGTGCTCGGATAACGCCACGCCCCACGTGGTGATGTTTTCCGAAAGCACGCTGGCTTTTGCCGCGATCGGATCGTTGCGGCCATCGAATAGTTCGCCGACGAGCCGCGTCAGCACCGAATTCCCAGCGATTTCCGCGATAGCAATATGAAACTGGCGGTCAGGTTCCAGCGGCGAACGGCCCGCCGCAATCAAATCGCGCATGACGTCGAGCGTTTTTTGCAGCCTGGCGGTGCCATCGGAAGTAAGCCGCGTGCACGCCAGCACGATCACCGACCCTTCTATTGCCGCGCGCGCCTGCATCAACTCGGTCGGGCTTTCGCCCATCGCGGTCAAAGGTGACGTTTCGCTGCCAACCTCACAAACATAAACGCCCGAACCCATGCGGATTTCGACTTGTCCGCGAATCTCCAGCGCAATCAAGGCTTCGCGCAACGACGGACGCGATACCCCCAACTGCTGCGCAAGCTCTCGTTCTGGCGGCAAACGGGCGCCCGCCTGAAAGCTTCCGTGCCGGATCAGCGTGTTGATCTGATCGGCGATGGACTGATACAGCCGTCGTGTTTCAACAGGTTTAACAAGAGAAGTCATGGAGATGGATGCGATGTCCGGGCTGAAGCGTGTAAGGTGGCTTGACCAATTATGCTTAATTCGCGCCAGCATCGCCCGGAGCTTATGTCTTTGGATATAAGGGTAAATACCGCGATTCCAGTACAGGCATAACGCCATTATCATTAGCGACAGGTCAGGCCGCATCGCCAAACACTAAATTGGCTTGACCACTTTGATTGCAGGATCGACTTGGGCGAACTGCTACACATCGAGGAGACAAAACCGATGCATCCGTCCCAATCAGTCTCTCGGGCCGTGCGATGAACGTGACGGCCGAACCGGGCGTGTCGTCCCCGTCCGTCATGTCAGCGGATTCCTTGCTGCGCTTAAACGGCGTGGGCAAGCGTTTCCCGGGCGTGATTGCGCTGCAGAACGTCAGCTTCGATGTTCGCGCCGGCGAAGTTCACGCCATCTGCGGCGAGAACGGCGCGGGCAAATCGACGCTGATGAAAATCGTCAGCGGGCAATACCGGCCGGACGAAGGCGAAATTTATCTCGATGGCCGCGTGCAGCATTTTGCGTCCACGCTCGATGCGCAAGCCGCCGGCATCGCGATCATTCATCAAGAGTTGAATCTGATCCCGCATTTGTCGATTGCGGAGAACATCTTTCTGGCGCGCGAGCCGAAGCGCGGATTGTTTATCGACCGGGCGCGGCTTGCCGCGGATTCCCAGGCCGCGCTCGACCGGATCGGGCTGCCGCTGAAACCGCGGACGCTGGTCGGGTCGTTGTCGGTCGCGCAGCAGCAGATGATCGAAATCGCGAAGGCGTTGTCGCTCAACGCCCGGCTTCTGATCATGGATGAACCCACGTCGTCGCTGACCGAATCCGAGACGGTGCATCTGTTTCGCATCATCAAGGAGCTGCGCAAGTCGGGCGTGGGGATTGTGTACATCTCGCATCGGCTGGACGAGCTGGCGGAGATCGCGGATCGCGTGACCGTGCTGCGCGACGGCCGCACGATTTCCACCGATGACTTTGCTGCGACGACCATCGAACAGGTTGTCTCGCACATGGTCGGGCGCGATCTCGACGATGTTTTCCCTGAACGCAAATCGCAGCCGACCACCGAAGTCCTCTTGAGCGTCAACGACCTCAAGCGTCGCGAAGTGTTCGGGCCGGTGAGCTTCGAACTGCGTCGCGGAGAGATTCTCGGCTTTGCGGGGCTGATGGGTTCGGGACGCACGGAAGTGGCGCGCGCGGTGTTCGGCGCCGATCCGGTGGACGGCGGCGAAGTGCATCTGCGTGGCCAGAAGTTGTCGATTCATTCGCCTATCGACGCCATCCGCAACGGCATTGCGTATCTCTCGGAAGATCGCAAGGGCAACGGCCTCGCGCTGCAGATGACGGTCGCGAAGAACATCACGCTCGCGAACGTCGAGGCGGTTTCCGGCGCGGGCGGATTCATCCGCTTCGAGGAAGAAGGCAAGGTCGCGCGCAAATATATCGATGCGCTCGGCATTCGCACCCCAAGCGCAAACCAGATTACGCGCAATCTCTCCGGCGGCAACCAGCAGAAGGTGGTGATCAGCAAATGGCTGTTTCGCGAATCGAAGATTCTTTTCTTCGATGAACCGACGCGCGGCATCGACGTCGGCGCGAAATACGCCATCTATGAACTCATGGACCGGCTGGCCGCGCAGGGAATTGGCGTAGTCCTAATCAGTTCGGAATTGCCCGAGATCATGGGCATGACCGATCGCGTCGCCGTGTTCCACGAAGGCGAAATAGCGGGCGTGCTCGAGACCCGCAAGACCAATCAGGAAGAAATCATGCACTACGCATCAGGACGGACGACCCATGCTTGAGATGACCACCGATCCCGCTCATGCCGATCGCGCACGCGCTCGTGAACGACGCCGTGACCTGATACAAAAGTTCGCCGCGCTCGGAAGCCTGGTGATGCTCGTGATCGTGTTTTCCGCGACGAGCAACGCGTTCATGTCGCTGGGCAACGGCATGACGGTCGCGCTGCAGGTGACGTCCATTGCGTATCTGGGGTTGGGCGCGACCTGCGTGATCATTACGGGGGGTATCGATTTGTCGGTGGGGTCGGTGCTCGCGCTCTCCGGGGTGTGCGCCGCGTTGCTCGTGAAGGCGGGCGTTCCGGTGCCGATCGGCATGCTGGGCGGCGTGATCGTCGGGGCGATTTGCGGAGCATTCAACGGCATCTTCGTGACGCGCATGGGCTTGCCGCCGTTTATCGCCACGTTGGGGATGATGCTCGTCGCGCGGGGCGTCGCGTTGCAGATCACGGGCGCACGGCCGGTGTCGGGTCTCGGCGATTCGTTTGCGGAACTCGGCAACGGGTCGCTGTTTCGTATCGTGCGGATGGGTTCGGACGGTTTCCCCGATGTCGTCTTTCCCGGCATTCCTTATCCCGTGATCATCATGGTCGTGCTCGCCGTGCTGGTTTCGATCATGCTCAGCCGGACATCGCTCGGGCGGCATATTTATGCGGTCGGCTCGAATGCGGAAGCGGCGCGTTTGTCGGGCGTGAACGTGAATCGCGTGAAGTTGTTCACGTATGTCCTGTCCGGCGCGCTTGCCGGTTTGACGGGCTGCGTGCTGATGTCGCGGCTCGTGACCGCACAGCCGAACGAAGGCGTGATGTACGAACTCGATGCCATCGCCAGCGCGGTGATCGGCGGAACGTCGCTGATGGGCGGCGTGGGGACGATCTCGGGCACGGCCATTGGCGCGTTCGTGATCGGTATCTTGCGCAATGGCCTGAACATGAACGGCGTATCGAGTTTTATCCAGCAGATCATCATTGGCCTCGTGATCCTGGGCACGGTGTGGATCGACCAGATTCGAAACCGGCGATGAGTTTTATCGGACGCAAGGGTCTTTGTGAAAGCGTCCGAGGGGCAGAAGCGAAATGGGCCGCAGAGGCCATATAAAACCAAGGAGCGAGACATGAAACTGACTACGAAAGCGATGTTTGCCACCGTGCTGGCCGTTGCCGCGAGCACCGCTTTTGCCGCGGGCGGCGAGATTGCGGTGATCGTGAAGAGCGCCGATTCCAACTACTGGCAAAACGTCAACAAGGGCGCGACTGCGGCGATGGCGAAGCAGAAGGGCTACACCATGACCTTCCAGGGGCCGACCGCCGAATCGGATATCGCGGCCGAAGTGAACATGGTCGAGAACGCGGTTAACCGCAAGGTCTCGGGCATCGTGCTGGCGGCGTCCGATCCGGATGCGCTCGTGCCGGCCGTGAAGAAGGCGTGGGAAGCGCATATTCCTGTGGTGATCATCGACTCGGCGCTGTCCGATTCGGGCAAGCAGTACTACCAGGCTTTTCTTTCCACCGATAACGCCAAGGCCGGCGAGCTCTGCGCCCAGGCGTTGATCGCGAAGGTCGGGCAGACGGGCAAGATCGCGCTGATGTCGTACGTGGCCGGAGCGGGTTCCGAAGCCGCGCGTGTCGGCGGATTCCGCAAGTATCTGGAAGCGCATTCGAAGCTGACCGTGGTCGGTCCGTTCTACTCGCAATCGCAAATGGCGAACGCGCTGAACCAGACGACCGACGTGCTCGCGGCCAATCCCGACCTCAAGGGCATCTTCGGCGCGAATGAACCGACGGCCGTTGGCATGGGCCGCGCATTGGCGCAATCAGGCAAGGCTGGAAAGGTCGTGGCAATCGGCTTCGATGGCAACCAGGATTTGCAGAACTTCGTGAAGGACGGGACCATCCAGGCGATCGCCGTGCAGGGTTCTTATCAGATGGGCTACAAGGGCATCGAAACGGTGGTTCAGGTGATCGAGAAGAAAGCGCCGCCGAAGTTTGTCGACACAGGCGTGGTGATGGTCGATAAGGGCAACATCGACCAGCCGGTCGCAAAGAACGTGTTGTATTGACGTTTTGCGATTGATCGCGATGCGGAGGAGCCTTCCGCATCGCTAAAATAAAGTTAGTGAAAACAACGAAAGAAGGAAGTTGAAAACGAGGCCCACAGGTCGTTGATCGGTTAATTCAAGGTGGAATAAGCGTCAGCAGCTAATTGACATGGCTACAAAACGTAGTCAAGATAACGTTAATTAAAAGCTCGGCGCGAATTTCCGCATCGCGAATTCGCTCGTTCAGGCAACACCTGGGGACTCGGGTCATGGAGACGTATTACCTTGCCGTCGACGTTGGCACGGGCAGCGTTCGCGCTGCCTTAGTCAACGGACGTGGAAAAATAGCCCGCATGGCGGCGCGCGAGCACGAGCAGATCGTGCCCCGTTACGGCTGGTCCGAACAACGTCCCGCCGACTGGTGGCAAGGCGCGGCCGGCGCCATTCGCGAAGTGCTCGAAAGCGTGCCGAACGCGGCCGCGAACATTGCGGCAATCTGTGCTTGCGGGCAAATGCACGGCACGGTTCTGATCGATGCAGACGGCCAGCTCACCCGCGAAACCGCGCCGCTCTGGAACGACAAACGCACGCTCGGTGAAGTCGAAGCCTTTCGGGCGCAACACGACTCGACCTCGTATCTTCCGCTGACGGCAAATCCCGCCACGCCCGCGTGGCCCGGTTTCAAGCTGCAATGGCTTAAACAGAACGAGCCGCAAGCGTACGAGCGCGCGACGACCGTCTTCATGTCGAAGGACTACATCAACTTCCGTCTCACGGGCGAACGCGCGTGGGACTGGAGCGATGCATCGACAAGCTTCCTGATGGACCCGCAAACGCGAACCTGGTCCCAGCCGATGCTCGATGCACTCGGCCTCGATATCGCCAAATTCCCGCCTATCCGCTCGCCGCAGGAGATTCTTGGCAGCGTCACGACTGAAGCCGCGAAGGCGACCGGTTTGCGTGAGGGCACGCCGGTGCTGGTCGGCGGCGCGGATTATCCGTTGTCGGTGCTCGGCTCGGGCGTGTATGCGCCGGGTCTCGGATCGGACATCACCGGCACGTCGTCGATCATCACCGTCATCGCCGATACCCCCATGCTGCATCCGGAGGTATCGAACGTGGCGACGGCTGAAGGCTTGTGGGGCCGCTTCATGCTGCTCGATTCCGGCGGCGATGCGATGCGCTGGGCGCGCCGTGCGTTCCACGAAAACACTTTGAGCTACGACGCCGTCGCACAGAAAGCAGCCGAAGCGCCGGTCGGTTCCGAGGGGCTTTTTTTCCTGCCTTATCTCACCGGCGAGCGCCTCGGCGAACACTCGAATTCACGCGCGCAATTCTTTGGCATCGGCGCGAAACACGGCACGGCGCATTTGCATCGGGCGGTTTTGGAGGGCGTTGCGTTCGGCGTGCGACGGCACATTGGCGTGATCGAATCGGCCGGCGTGCGCATGGAACGGCTCGTTGCCGCGAGCGGCGGCGCGAAGGCCGCGTTGTGGCTCGATATCAAGGCGAGCATGTATCGAACGCCCATTCTCGTGCCGGCCGAAGTGGAATGCGGCGTGATGGGCTGCGCCATTCTCGCGGCTACCGCGCACGGCCAGTTCGCGCGTCTTGGCGACGCCGTCGCCGCGTTCGTCCAGTTCGAGCGCGAAGTCCAGCCGGACCCGCACGCAGCCGATACCTACGACCGGATGATGCCGATCTTCGAGCGGCTCTACGCGAGCTCGCAACAGTTCTACGACGACCTTGATCGTCTCGCCGAGACCCATGCATGACGCAAGCAATCAAAGCAGTTTTGTGGGATATGGACGGCACGCTCGCCGACAGCGAAGCGCTGCATCTCGCGACGCTCGTCGCGGTACTGAATCATCACGGCATCAAGGCGGACGACGACCTGCATGCATCGATATTCGGCAAGACCGCACGCGAAGTCCATACATTGTGTTGCGAGCGTTTTGGCGTCGATTTCGACTACGACCAATGGTCGATGGCACGCGCGCGCCACTACGTTTCCGAAGCGATAAACATGCGGCCGCGACCTGGCGCCTTGGGCGTGTATCAAGCCGTGCGTGCAGCGGGAATCCGTCAGGCGATCGTATCGAACTCACCGCGCATGTTGCTCGAAGCCGGACTTCGCGCGCTCGACTTGCAAGACCCGCAACTCATCTCGATCAGCGCCAGCGATGTCCGCGCCGGCAAGCCTCATCCCGAACCGTACGAACGCGCCGCGTGGCTTTTGCGGATCACGCCGGATGAAGCAATCGTCGTCGAGGACAGCCCGACGGGCGCGCGCGCGGCCATCGCAGCAGGCATGCGCGTGCTGGCGTGGCCCGAACATCCGGATGCTGCGCCGTCATTTCCTGACGGCGCCGAACTGGTTTTCTCCGAACACGAACTCGCCGCCGCACTCGGCGTTCAAATAACTTCCTGATCCACGACCATGCTCCGAACCAGCATTTTTCCCTCGCGATACGTCCAGGGCGCAGGCGCGCTCGATTCCCTCGACGCCGAACTTGCGCGGCTGGGCACGCACGCCGCGTGTCTCGTCGATGCCAACGTCGCGGCGTTGTTGCAACCGGCTTTATCGAAGGCGGAGCGCGTGAAGCTCGTCGTGCGTTCAGTCGATGCCGCCTGCACCGAGCGTTCGGTCGCCGCTGCCGCCGATTGGATTCGCGAGAGCGGGGCGGATATCGTGGTGTCGTTCGGCGGCGGCAAGGTGGTCGATACGGGCCGCGCCGCCGCCGACGACCTGCGTCTGCCGTTCGTGTGCGTGCCGACCATCGCCGCGTCCGATGCGCCGTGTTCGGCGCTCGCAGTGATCTACGACGAAGAAGGGCGCGTGGTGCGCGATCGTTTCGTGCGTCGCAATCCGGATCTCGTGCTGCTCGATACCAGCCTGATCGTGCGCGCGCCGGTGCGGTTTTTTATCGCGGGAATCGGCGACGCGCTCGCCACATTCTATGAAGCCGATGCCTGCCGTCGCGCATACGCGAACAACCTCTGCGGCGGACGCGGAACGGCGCTCGCGTTCGAAGCCGCGAAGCTCTGCCGCGATACCTTGTTCGCGCACGCCGTGCAGGCCGTGGACGATTGCCGCGCGCAGATCGTCACGCCGGATTTCGATGCCACGCTGGAGGCGACCGTGCTGCTTTCGGGCGTGGGCTTCGAGTCGGGCGGCGTTGCGGCGGCGCATGCGATTCATCATGGACTGGCTGATCTGCCTTCATCGCGTGGTTTGTTGCACGGCGAGAAGGTCGCGATCGGCGTGCTGGCTTCGCTGTTTTTATCGGCGGTGCCTGATGACGAGCGTCAGCGCGTTTTCAGATTCTGCCGCGCGGTCGGATTGCCGACGCGGCTCGCCGACATCAACGTGGACGTCACCAATCAAGCCGCGCTCGAAACCGTCGCGAAGCGTGCGTGCCGCGCGGGCGAAATCATCCACAACGAACCGTATCCCGTCGATGCACCGCTCGTCGTCGCTGCATTGAAAGCGATGGACCGTTACACAGTCCGATAAGCGGCGCGCTTCCAAACCTCAATCTGAACTCACGCGAGAAACATCATGGCAACTGAACTCAAAGGTCAGGAAACAGCGGCGTTCCGCCCAGGGCTCTTCGATGGAAAGAAGGTGCTTGTATCGGGCGCGACGAGTGGTATTGGTCTTGCGATTGCGCAAGGGTTTGCAGCGCTGGGCGCCGACGTGATCGCGACCGGCAGCTCCGCGCGAAAGCTGGAAGCATTGCGCGCGGACTCGACGCTCAAAGGCATCCGCTTCGAGCAACTCGATGTCCGCGACAACGACGCAATCAAGGCGTTCGTCGGAAGCCTTGCCGAACTCGATGTGCTCGTGAATGCGGCGGGCGTTGCGCGTCCCGCCGATGAATATCGTGACGACGTATTTCGCGAAGTGATCGATGTGAACCTGACCGCCGCCATGCGTCTAGCAATGGCATCGCGCGACATGCTCGAGCGCGCGCATGGGGCGATTGTCAACGTGGCGTCGATGCTGAGTTATATCGCCGATGTGGAAGTGCCCGCGTATTGCGCGAGCAAGACGGGCATTCTCGGTTTGACGCGTTCCCTGGCGCACGCGTTCGGGCCTGCAGGTGTGCGCGTGAACGCGATTGCGCCGGGCTATCACCGCACAGATATGACGCGTGCGCTTTGGGAAGTGCCGGCAAGCGCGGACAAGATCGCGGCGCGCAGTGCGCTCAAGCGCTGGGGCGAAGTC